>Ga0247734_1001578_pt1 | contig 17075 bp, 17 predicted proteins | sample UWRJL103311B2_FD_180933 | JGI IMG/M metagenome (GOLD analysis project Ga0247734, IMG submission 180933) | Plant litter microbial communities from Arlington Agricultural Research Station in Wisconsin, United States - UWRJ-L103-311B-2 | ecosystem: Environmental > Terrestrial > Plant litter >... | reverse complement strand
GACGCTTTCTTTTACGGGTGTAGATAGAAACTATTGATTTTTGGCGGCAAAATAAGGACGGGCGAGAATATGTAACGTATGTTTGGTTTGATTGCTATGGAAGTTTAAAAATGATATTCGCGTGATTTGGTTGCACTACCAACTCGCTACCAAACATTCCTTTTTGGGCGGAGAATTCAAAAGCATATGATCAATAGCTGATTATTATTGAACGCTACTGAATAGTAAATAGTCCACATACCCATATATAATTCTCTCCATAATACTGTGATCGTGGAGATGTTGTCTTGGTAGAGATATTGCTTGATTCATAATAGCAAGGTTTCTGATGACTCTGGCAGGAGTTATCCCTAGAGTGGGTTCTAAATATTTCTCAATTTCGATACACGCGGACACGTACCCTGCAATCCCTTATCAACTCGGGCAACTTTCCAGATGTATTAGAGCACTGGAGACTGATACACGGCGGGGAGAAGGAGCCAATTGTGCCCTAGCTAGAGTACAGCAGACATGTGTGGTATTCGGGAAGGAATGCGTGATTTCGGAGAGTGAGGAGGATCTGTTGCTTTGTTTGATGGGTGTGGGAACCGTTTGAGTTATGTACGGCAGTTGATGGATGCCGCCTGTGGCAGGCTGATCCATGATATTGTATTTTAGAATTTAGAGTACGATTGGTATCTATGATTTTACTTATTAGCAAAATAGGTTGAAACTTGGGAGGAAGGCAGTAACGTACCAATCGTCTACCTAACAAAGCATAAGCAAACCCCTACAGGCCATAAGGACTTCCGTGAGAGGTGTAAGACCCAGCCCAATATATTCGAGACATATTGCCCATAGGTAAATCGACCGTAAAAGTGATCCAATGAGCATGCCGAAGAGAAGAATGCATTAGAACGATTGGAAGAAAGCCGAAAGACTTACCACCGCTGAGAAGAAGGCCGTAAGCTACTCAGCTCTTGACCATGGAATTGAAGTTCCCTGGATCAGCGGCTTGATTGCCTACTTACGCAAAATAATCAATCATTCACAAACATGCTCTCGAAGATCCGGTAAATTGTTTGTTTCCCTACTGTATGATCGTCACGGAAAAAGAAGCAAAGCTGGAGGCTCCAAGCTTAAGCTCAAGCTTCCCCGAATGTCTGAAGTTCGAAGGATCATTTTATCCCCGCTGGGTGCTGACAACATGCGGGGTTTTTGGTAGAGACAGGCCTTCGAAACAATGCAGGTGCAGGACTCTGTGCCTTGCATTGGCATTCGAATGTGTAGCTTGATGCGGAGAATACAGAGCTACTGCATAGCAACCCGTAGGAAAGAGGGTCTCTCCAGAGCCTCAGATACCACATGGCGCTATGCCCTTCTTGAAAGCTAGTTCGTTGTAGTGGTGATATCCAACGTTAACGTTTTTACTTAGAGGAAAGGAAGGCCCAGGCAATTTTCAAAGAGGAAAACGGGTTCAAGTACATAAAATGTTAAAAGTTTGGTGGAGTGTGTGGGAAACGTGTAGTTTCGGAGGGATCCAGGTTTAGAGATTAACATCCGACCAAATACCACCACAGTCGTCCTTAGTCCGAAGTCAATTGCCCGTGATGTCGTGACGCTTTGGCGAGGCCTATTTCGCTTGTTTACGCTTGGCATTCTGCATCCTTACTGTACTGGACGGGACGGTACATACAATGGATCCTTCTCGTTTCCCGCACAACCAACGAACCAACGAACCAACGAGCCAACGAACGAACGGGTCCAAACGGGCGTTCTGTCTGTGCAACTTCTCAAACATCTCAACACAAAAAATCCCCGTTAGATTCGGAATCATCAGATAGATAAATCATAGATCCCGACAGGTCGGCTCATGCTCAGCTTATGTTTGCCGCAAAACTCCTGCCGTCTCTCGGACAATTGATGTTGATTGGCAACGAGAAGTCTTGGCTATGGAGACGGGAAAGGATCGGGTTTGGAATATGAAGCTGGGGAGGGAAGAGACTTCTCTCCGCCTGGTGAGCAACAATACAGTAGCAGGCGCTACAGACTTGGTGTATTGTTTTTGCTGGTTGGGTGGTTCCAAGGAAAGTCGACTCAAGTACTCCGTCTGCTCCGAATCTCCATGGTATAGAGATCGAGATCTTTGGTTATGATGTATGGGAATTAAGAGCAGTAGTCTTTCCGCTAGTCGTTAGCGCTACTAAAAACAACAGCGTTACAGTGGGCACACACTACACAGGGAAGGACGCGTTGGACTTAGAATTGGACGCACCGGACTGGCTTCCCAAAAGTCCAAGTTGCCGAGCCCTTGTGATTAGTGGATGACATCAGAAAAAGCTACAGGAGTGGTTACTACTTTGTATGGGCGGATATGTACGTAGTATGAAAAGGACTGAACGGAGGTATGATAGCTATTCACACTCCTTTCCAAGCACTTTACTAGCTCCAACGGGCAGTTGAGTGTTTACGTCAATCCTAATCGGGCAATTTGTTGTGATGGAACGCGCTTCGAGCAGTGGAACGGAGCAGGATCTTGTAGCGAAGTATGATCGACGTCTAAATTCACAACTCGGGCACCTTGACATTATTGAATCCCCATCACGACGACGAATGGAGTGGAGAGGACTTCCCTCACCCATGGAAGCGCTTGGGGAAAGAAGATTGGGGCGTTGAAGAGTCTGCGGTTCTAGCTTTCACGCCGGCGTTTTCTACACGTTCCTTAGCAACTGAGTCTTTGCTGGTTCCTGGGAGAACCTTGACCGCCTCTTTGATGAAGCGCTTGTGTATTTACCCATGAGCGTCACGGATGGACTTCGTAAGTCGGTTCTCCACGCTGGTTGGTCTGCCGTGGTTGTGGGGGTGCTGACAATAGCGCTTGACTCGTTAGAGTTCTTTGAGGCTGAGGCTGATCTGATATCTGAGACGTTGACTGCACAAGGCTGGCTTGGGGAAAGCTTCGCCTGAATGGCTATTGGTACGACTATCAATTGTGGTAGTTACGACACTAGCTAGCTCCAAGGGATACAGGAGGCCATACAACGTACGGCGTACGGCTCCGTCAGTCAGCAAGCCAGCCAACATGCAAGCCATCACGAACATGCAACCGCCGCCAGACCCGGCTGGCTAGGCTGGTTGGCCTGGTCACCATGAGGTTTACCGGGAGAACAACAGCGAGGTCGCCCGATCCGTGACCTTGGAAGTTGGAAATGGACATTTGAAGCAATTGGATCAAGACGGATGCGGCAAAAGGCTGCCCAGCACCATGACTTCATGGATTTCACGGATTTCATGGATATCAGGTCAGGATCCGATGGTCATAGCTTGGTTCTGGCGCGTGTTTCCTTGAAAAGACAATAGGCGAGGTGGAAAGTGAAGGGGATCCTGACCCTTACGTAGCTCGGATTATATATAAATAAAGTTGGCGAGACGCCGAGGGAAGCTTGGGGTGGGAAGGGGCGTTGCCATTGGCCAACAAGTGCAAAATTAGATCTGGCTACGTTGTGATTTCCTGTGAATAATAATAATAATACAGTAACCAGCAGCAGCTCATAATCAGTTAGTTAATAATACTGTAATTATTAATTCTGTCTGTCCCTGTTTTTGTTCCGGTTCCGGTTCCCATTCCCATTCCCGTTCGTGAGTTGATATTGATGATGTTTGGGATTACTAGGGGTAGCTTGGTACTGTAGTGTAGTTTGTTGGGCGCAGCTTTACAGAGCTGAGGGGAGACGCGTTTGTCAATATTGACATTCGCGTAACCCCGCATCATCAGGTGGGAGCTGACTGTTTGAGGTGCAAGGCATAACAGCATACATAATAGCATAATAGCATAATAGCATAGCGCAGGCTGACTGGTGATGATGATGAAAATGATGAAAATGATGATGAATCCCCCTCATCCACGCATTGATGATGGAGCAACTATCAAGGCATAAAGAGCGCACACAAGGAGCAGCAGTTGAGGGTTGAAACAACAGCGTGGAGTTTCCTACGCTTACCGTATATATCGTCGTCAGCAGGTAGACGACCGACGGCGAGTTTACAAGTTAGCATGGTGTTGTGCAGCAGGCGCATAGTGTATTATTGTCGGTATGTATGTATGTAATAATAATGCAGCCCGTAGCCCGCCAGCAGTAGCAGCAGGAAGAAGAAGAAGAATACTTGGAAGCAACCATATTTTTTCTTTATTTATTCCACGTTGCAACGGGGCCAGGGTGGTGGATGGACGGCGTGTACTTCGTCCTGTAATAAGAAAGCATCTTTTGATGCCCACAGACGCTCACTCACACTCCTTGACTTTCTTCATCTATAGCTGCTCTGGCCTTGTTGATAATTGCCCCAATGCAGCATCTGCACGCTGGACGTGCCCGGGGTGGTGGTGGATTGCTTCACCCCGTCACCCCGTCACCCAGTCATAGCCGGGCTAGATCAGTCAATGCCCTCAAATCCATGTTTTCCTGGCGTGTGTCAAATGTACGAGCGAGGCGTGTGCTACTGCTACTGTTATTGCTGCTGTGCTGAAGTGAGGTGAGGTGATGTGATGTGATTTGATGTGATTTGATGTGATTTGATGTGAGATGGAGATGAGATGAGATCAGATGCTACTCCGTACCAACTAACCTGTACGTTTGGGCACCGGCGTGTGTTGGTTGTGTTTTGAATAGATAGTGGTGTAGAAGTAGGGGGAAAAGATGATACTGTAGACTGGATACTGGATACTCAATACTGGACACTGCGTGTGCGTCCAGTATTTTAGATATATATTTTTAATTAGACAAATACATAGATATAAATATATAAATAAATACATGTTTATTTTATTTTATATGCCTATATACCCTATATTATTATCTCCCGACTATGCCTATGGAGACCGTAAACCCTCAATTCATCAACATCAACATCAACATCAACACCAACACCATGCCCGAGATACCACTTATTTTATATTATACACATTCTACACTTGTTATTCACTTGTTATTGACAATACCTCATAGATCACATCAGTTTGCCTCTATTCTAGATGTTTTTTGCATTTACACTTTATATTTTGCGTTTGCTTTTGCCTTTCTCCTTTCCCGTTCCCTTTCAACGTCATAAAGTCACTACTTACCACCACCTCCTACTAGTAATGTAACCTAGGAATTGATTCCCACTACGAAAAACCTCCTTCCCAACTAACTACTCTTCATCCCTCTTCGTCCTTCCTGCCGCTGAACCGCATTGGTGGTGGGTGGGTTGGTGGGTGGTGACGTTATTTTACGGTATGGTAAAGTACGGGATTCTTATCATATATTTTGTTATTTTGGTATTACCAGTAGTAGTAGTATAATTAGTAGTAGTAGTAGTAGTAGTAACTGGTACAGTATGATCTTCTTAATTTTGCTTTTCTTATCACGGCCACCAGGGAGCGGCCCTAATAATCATCATAATCATCATCATAATCAGTCAATCCATCCTTACTTAATAATACTAATAATAATACCACTACTACCACCACTACCACCACTACTACTACTACTTCTTTACTAGTTAAAATAATCATGCTCGTCCTGGTTTCCCTCGGCGCGCAGGGGAGGCTCGTAGGGCAGGGAACTAGCGCCAACCAGTAACCAGACAGGGAACCGGGCAGCTACAACATCGCCAGGTCAACAACACCAACGGATCCACCAAACTCACACTCCCACGCTGCACGCTGGAGCGGGCTCCCGATTCGATCCCTTTCGCTTGCTTCCCTTCTGCTTCCTCTTTTCTTTTATCTTCACCTCCCACCCACCCACCTCTTCCCGTTTGCTTCTCTCCCATCCCACCGCCGGAGTATCATTTGCATTTCGATTGGCCTTGTCCAGCCTCTCGTATGTACTTATCTTCGACAAAGGGTCTACTAACCTCCAGCATACGCCACCACTTCGTCGAAGGATCAGCCAGAACGGAATAGCATATCTTGACGATCCTCTCGGTCTCGATGCATACGACATTCCTGCAGTAAATCCATCCTCCCATCCGACCTCTCTATCTCCGAAAACTTAAAACTTTCCCGGTTCCTCTCTCTGCTCTGTCTGTAATTCTACGACATTTCACAGCCCCAAATCCTCTCCCTCGCCGTTCAATCGAGCTTCACCCGGTCATATCAAGTCAGCAGTTGTCCTACAGCCCAATTCACCTTGTAGAATTGGAATCCAGACGGCCAATTGATTGCACGAAGATACGCACCAGCCAGTAGAAGTATTATTACCACCACCAGCACCACCACCACCACCCAGACTCGCAATTATGGAGTCTTCACCACTGGCAGCTATGCAAGCTCCTTCTCTTATGCCCAGATGGGGCCGAAACGACATGTTCACCTCGCATCCACACGCACATCTCTCTGCAGCTAGCAATTATGGTCCCGGAGCCTTCGACTTCAGGGACTTGAGCATGAAGAAATCTACCAAGCCAGATTACTTTACGATGAAGCCCATTCGTGGCTCGTCTCCTACAACCAGCCTTGCTGCAGATCTCTCGCAGAACTTCCATATCGATATGAGGTACATCTTTCTGTCTAAGATTTTCAAGTGCCATTGCTAATCCTCCACAGCCCCCAGTTGCCCACACCTCGCAGATCACTCTTCACTTCGAATTTGTTCGGGACAATTGATGGCCGGGGTAAATAAGAACCGCTGGGAAAACGAAAAGAAGAAGTGTTAATAGTTTACAGAATTTGCTACAACCCCTCCCATACCATCATCTTCACCAGGGCCGTTGGACGAGCGTATGGACATATCGCCGCTTCCTCACAAGCAACCCTTCAATGCACAAATCGGCATCCAGTCACCAACACCACAACCTCAAGATGAAGACATGGATATGCAATCATCTCCACCTCGGCCGGTAGAAGCACCGAGACCTACCGGTGGCGTCGAGTAAGATAATTACAAACATTCCACAGGATATTAAGCTAATTTGGACAGACGTCGTAAGTCTATTTTGCTCCGCCCATCACTTGCCCGAACAAAGGGATTGTCAACTAGCAACCTCAGTTCCGGACCTTGGAGTGCGGATGCTCAGCTACCTCCTTTCCGCTTCGGTGCTGGGAGTAGCAAGCTGTCAACATCGACATCCATGTCTCTCGACGAATGCTTCTTGGAGTCTCCAGTTCAGGAACGGAGACCACAGTCCGCCAACAGCCCATCTGCTTCAGCACTCATGGGCTTCCCTCGTGTGAGCAAACCTTTCGGCAGCATGTCCGGATCATTTCGAAATGGTTCACCAATCGGCAATCACTCTAGAAGGCCTTCAAATCCGTTAATTCGGCCAAGAAAGCAATTCCGTCGATCGTTGAGCATGTTCGAAAACCCCGGAGATGTAATGAAGCCAAAGTGCGAGCCTATACCAAGCACATTGCACACTGTCATGGACATCGAGGAGCTTCACCAACCTGTCCTGCCACATTTCTTTCAAGAAGGGCAGCCAGATAGCATTCCAAGAATTACCAAGGACACTTTCCTGCAAGTTTTGGATGGGGAATACAACACGAGTTTTGATCAACGAATGATTATCGACTGTCGGTTTGAGTATGAGTTCGAGGGCGGTCACATTGATGGTGCCGTCAATTATAATGATAAAGAGCTACTAACCAGCCAATTATTCGAGGCCAGTCTCCCTGGTAAAACACTATTAATTTTCCACTGCGAATACTCTGCGCACCGAGCACCCATAATGGCCCGATTCGTCCGCAAACAAGATCGCTCTACTAATGCCGAACATTACCCACGGCTCACCTACCCTGAAGTTTACATTCTCGATGGCGGTTATAGCTCTTTCTTCAGAGAGAACCGAGAACGCTGTTTTCCTCAAAACTATGTTGAGATGGACGACAAAGAGCATGCGTATACATGTGAACGCGAAATGGGAAGGCTGCGTCAAAATAGAACTAAATTCAGCAGAGCCCAGACATTTGCTTTTGGACAGCACTGCATCGATGATAGCCCGACCGCTCCAAGTCGGTCGAGAATGAGTGGTGATGATTTATTATCTCTCAGGGATATGGGCTCACCAATGCCGGGCTTTGATCGATCCCACGCAAGGCGTATGGCTTCTTATTAATTTTGCTTGGTAATCTTGCATTTGCATCATTGGAGTTCCGGGTTTTCACATCTATTTTTCACTTTCATTTCAACACTCATCGACCTTTGATGAGTGACTGCCGTTCATCTTCGACATATCGAGCGGCAGTTTGTTATTTGCTCTGGCGTATTGGCGTGCATATTGCATCGGCATACTTTTGAGTTCAGCGCTTCTATATCATCTCTATCCTTGCGAGAGCAAGGATAGATCGCGTTACTTCTTGGATCAGGAATCCTTGCTCCATTCTTTTTAGGCTGAGGAGCCTTGTTACCAACAATACCCCCAACACTACACAACACATACGACTACGATCGCTATGACAAATTGACGATCATTAAAATATTTCCTACGAGTACGATTCACGCCTGGTCATCGGCGGCGACTCCCAAGTTTACTCTCACTCTTTTCGATGAATTTTCATCGAGAACTCCAACACACACACACATACACCGTACATATTGTACTTTTGCGGTTACTTGACTTTCTACGTTCGATTCGAACTCTAATACGAATTCGATTCCCGTTCACTTTTTTCACATACTCACATCTTAATTTTGTTGTTGACGCCACGTCTTCGTTGGGCATTGCGTTTTACCCTGGTCTGTTTGCTTAATTGGCATTAAGAAAGAGATTACATACTGTGGGAAATAAGGGAGCTTAAAATGCATACAACTGTGAAGGCTGGAATGGAATGGAAGGAAAGATACAGAAGAGATGAAGTGAATATGGATGCTGAAATAAGGCTCCATGGACGGCTGCTCTGTGTGTGATATGATGGATGCCTACCGATATGATGGGTAGTGGCATGAGAGAGAGATTGCTGGGTGATAGCTTAGAGTAGCTGTCGCTGTTCGATATATGAAAGACTTTCCACATATCCGCGATTTATCCTTATGCATGTGAAAAAGACTTTGAGTGACTTGCCTATCTTTTGACTCTGGGAAAATTGAAGGTGCAGTAGCGAAGTAGCGATTTTTCGGGATGCAAATATTACACGGCTCAAGATAGGAAATGTATTATATGAAGCAAAAGCATTAAGTTAAGTTAATCCATGGGTGGATGGATGGATGACTAAGCAAAACGTGATAACCCCCTGAATTAACCGAGCGCGGCAAAAAAGAAAAAGAAAAAGAAAGCAAAACACCCTTTTGTGGGAGAAAATGAGAAGATAGGGTGGTGAGCTGGTGAATCTACAAAGAAGGAACAAGTGCATACGTAACTCCATCGTCCGTAATATTATGATCATGTCTTATCATTTGTTGAGCATTCTCGTTTTTTTTTGAGCATTTTGTGAAATCTCCAAGGGGGGGGGGGTGGGAAAGGGGGAGATCATTATTATTTTATATCTTTTTCCTGGAGAGTGTGTTTTGTTGGCCTAGAGAGATGTTTTGGATTTTCTGGGGTGTTTCGGTTTTTACGGTGAAAGATAAGAGGTTGGAGAGAAGGAGAAGGGAGGCGGAGGAAGGTGATATAATAGAAATGCAAATGGAAATGGGAAGAAATGTAGGTCGGTATGTGGGCTGCTGCATCAAAGGACCTTCCATTAAGAAGAAACACTCATGGGGAATTGTAGAGGGATAATGCTTGGGCTCTGAGAGTAGCGAGGTGGGGATATTGATTGTAATTGTGCTAACTGTTGGATTTCGGTGGTTGCTGGTAGATGTGAGTGCAAATGTTTTTCTTTTAGGACTTGCTGGAGCTTCAGGCTAGAGTAGACTAGGGTTGGGCCTGGTTTTGTTGGCTTACTTGCCATATTAGAGGCTAAGGTTATGGAAAGAGTTTTTATTTAGAATTGCGAAGTAGAGGGATTCCGATCTTTGCTTTCGATATTAGAGCCAAGTATTCTGGCAGGGGGTGTGGTGGTTATGGGTTGGAGGGTTGGAGGGTTGTGGATGAAATGGCATATAGAGATCTGGTTTTGAGCACTTACGTGCGATAGATACTTAAATAACCTCATTGGTTTGGCTAAGTTATACGTATAGCTCCTTGCTTTTGACAATGGTCGTGAACTTTTGATATACTGGTCACCATATTTTGGACTTACGGCTTGCTGGTGAAGTTTATAAGAATGACATACAGGCTTTCAAATCAAGGAGATTTTGGGAGTTGAGTGCAATGTGAGTCCTATTGTGAGAATACACGTCATCTCCACGCTTTGGTGGTCACTTTCGTTTGTCTGAACCGTTTTCCATGTATGAAGGCAATACTCGTGTGCATGTCACATGCGCCTGAGTTAACTTATCCAATAGAGAGAGAAAAAGATGGTATGTTTCCGGAAAAAGTTACCGAGCAGCATTAAAAATAGAGATACAGATAGATACTGTATTCCAAACACCGTGAAAATATGATATTCAGCAACGAAGTTCGAACCCAACCCAGATGTGCTCTCTAGATGCCCACTACCAAAACCATGCATAAGACAGTAGCTTATATATACAAGTGAGGCTGCGAGGCTGGCAAGTTTGACCTGGTGAGGCTAGCGCGTACGGTCGCAGTGCAAAGTCCTATAAATATTACACTGATGAAATTGGATTTCGCCTACGGGCAAAAAATCAACTGGCCTAGTTGGTTCGACAAGGGATGATAGCTAACGACAATGAAAGAGGCTAAGTTAGGCTGTCACCTGGGATAGGATAGTAATAAATCGGCCAGCAACCTCCTTCGGGAGTTGACCGTCGCAAAATAGAAGTTCGATTCCTAACTACCCAATGAACGACAGACTCGTTTCCGAAAGACTCACCGGAGCATTAGGGTATCGTTCTTCTGGGATAGTAAAACGGGGCACGACTTGCCGACCAAAGCTTCCCCCAGGCCAGGGGAAGTTAGGGATATAAACACGGGGACTCCGCCTACCGAACTTCAAACAAACCCGTCCGGGGGTTTTTCTAAGACCACCTTGAAACCCACTCGACAAGGACGAGGGTTAGTTGGTTCTGAGTTTTTGCCATTTTTATATTCGATTTACTTTTTTTTTTGGTATATATATACTCGTCGACTCCTTCTTTGGAAGTCGAAAGAGTGGGTCGGATTAAGCGAGACTCTCAGGGGCAGAGTTTCACGAAGAAGGAAAGGCCGATATCACTTTTACAACCTCTCTCTATTATAATAGACTGCTCCGCCCATTACGAAACAAAGCTCTCAGAAAGTATGGAATATTCCAGTAACTAATTCAGGAGAAATGTATCTACTTGTGGTAGGTAAGTTTTGAATGTCGTACAGGACAATAATCCTTTGAAGGAATCATCGCCTCTAGGGAGATTGACCAGATAGATACATGTACCAAAAGCTAGACAGAAGTATGACTGGCAGATTTCTTTCCGTCTACAACATATCAAGTTAGTAAGTATTAGTGGTTAAAAGCCATTGATTAGCTAGCATATGTGACGACGTCATTACTAGCACATCACCTGGGACATAAGAGGTATTTAGACATAGGAAATTTCCAAATCTGCGGTAAAAAGAACGAATCCAAGGAACTTATTCGAACAATCACGAATGCGGACTAATACAGATGATGTAGCCCAAAGCGATCATGGAGAAGCATTGAATCAGAGTTCGAATATTGGAATTACTTTATTTGATTCCTCCCGTCTAGCTTCTTATCTCCCACAACCTAATCTTTCCTTGCTCATTACCGACGGCTAACATATCACTGCCACTTGAGAACGATAGAGCTGTGATTGTTCCCAACGGCGTTACACTTGTAGGCCAGTTCCTGTAAACCGTACAACTGGGTAGGTGTACCAATCGTAAAGCATCTCTCTTCCACTTGCTGCTAAAGGCCAAGAGCTGTCCGTCTGGGCTAATTTGCATATTGCTCGTTGGTGTAATGAGCTGCTCAAATCTTCGCTTAGGTTCAGGTCGTTCCTTAATCGTGAGTTCCTTCTCAGTTGCAAATTCTCGGCGATCGTAAATATTCACCACACCACTCTGGGAACCTATCACTACCCATCTATCCCCACCGAGCAGTTTTGGTCCGTTTGCACCTCCTAGTGCAACAACAGTAGCGCCAATCGACCCATCATCAATCCATCGACCGACGAAAGACCGAGATTCTATGCTGTATTCCCCAACATCACCTCCTTTGCCCACAACTGTAAATCCTTCTCCATCTCTCCACCAGGCAAAGTCTGCAACGCCATTTTTACCTTCAATGCGAGCTGCTGCTATCCACTGAGTTGTGCTCGCATTCAGAATATTGATAACTCCACCTCCTTTCTTCCCCGAACCAATAAGTCCCATGTAGCGCCCACAAGGACTGATCTTGAATCTTTCCATTGTTCTCTGCTCCTCTTTATGCCCATATACTCGATTCACCTTTTGTACAGTTCCAGAAGGCAAATCCCAAGTATGGAAATAGCTGCGACGGCCAGAAAAGAATATTTTGTCGCCATTTGGGTGGAAAGTTGAGGTGTTTATGGGTGTGCCACGAACAAAAACCGAAGTAAGCTGCGGATTGGGAACTGGGTGAGCTGTGGGAGCAATGTGGTGCATGTACAGAGTAGATGCTAGGCCCGAAGACAGGAGGACGGGATATTCAGGATGAAATGATAGGGATGTGACTCCTGAAGGTTGAATTCCGGGGATGTCTTTTGTTCGCTGTATGTCGAGTACTTCTGGGCGAAGTTTGATCTTCTTTCCTGGTATTGGCGCTGTTCTTATTAATGAGTTTGCGTCCTGCAAGAATCGTGCCAGTGGGAGAGTTGATGCGTCCGCATGATCAACGTCCATGTCATCATTCGATGATATTGACGAATCTGAGCCTGCAGATGATCTCCGCTGGCGTTTTGCCGGCCTGGTAGTCTGTTGTGCCCATTCCGGAACAGGATGCAGAAGCTCAAATTGTTTTCTCAAACGCCGTGTGTATTCCCTTCCACTGACGAAATCATCGGTCTCGTGCACTCTGAGTTTTCGTAGTCGAGGATTATCTGCCAATGAGATAGTCAATCGGTCATCGTCGCTGTCTTCCCACGCAGCCGCACCCCCTTCTTCCTCATCTTCCTGCCCCCCAAAAGGCACCAGAGCATTCCCCGCGGGGCCAGCTCCCGAGTCCGTGAAAAAGAGCTACATGTATGTCAGCTCACAGTGTTACATGTCAGACTTAATTCCGTACCTCTTCATCCGCCAGGTCCTCTATACCAATATCTGCCTCACCAGCCTCCTCCCTAATTGCATTTTCTGGGTCCTCCTCCTCATCCAAATCCATTCCCCCAGACGTCTGGAAGTCTGCACCACCTCCCAGCAAAAGTTTTGTCAACTCAGCTTCCTCTTCATCTATATCAGACATTCCTAAATGTTCACTTTGGCTGTCGTTTTCTTCGGAATCGGCTACAAACTTCGCCGCAGACTGTGGCTCGATCTTGCGATCGCCATTCGCCTTTTTGGATGGCTGTCGAGGCATTATGTGGGATTTTGATCAAGTTGCTGCAAAACCGAAGAATTGATTTTTTTGTCCTTCGACATATATATTTTTGACAGGGATCTCGCCCACCTTACGTAAGCAGGTGTGGGTTCCGGTACAGTGCTCCCACTCTGTTCTCGTTCTCGACAACATCTGGAGAGGAGTAACAATTAACTTATCTGAACTATCATGCAAGTCATTAAATCATAGAAGCCATAGTGGTGTCCTTGATAGAAACTGACCAGTTTCATTCCGGAGATATTATTTTTTTCCTTTTACGTAAGTGCAATTGTTCATCACGAAGCAGGCAGTCAGCGAAATTTATTCGCATCATCGGCCAATACTACCATTAGTACTCGCAATTGCACTTGACCAAAGCATCCTATAAGTATAGAATAAGTTGATGCTTTCTAGGATATTGAAGCGTATATTGCTGAAGCCTGAACTCCAGTCGGTTAGTTCGGAGGGGTATTTGTTCCCCCGGCGATGTGCGAACAGGCATAAAAAGAAATATTTTGTTATTCCAGTGAAATTTCCAGTGAAGTGATGGTCACTTTGGGATATTATGAGGAGAGTTGAACTATGCGTTTCTTCGTTCTGCGTTTTGCATTCTATCCAAGTCGGATGAACCTTCTTCAGCGAGTCGGCTTAACTTTCATCTGGACATCACGTGAAGCCAGATAGTCGGCCAAATCCAGAAGCCGAATCGGCTGGTTAGACTCAAACTATTCTCGACGTTTAGAGAGTTATTGAGTCCGCATTGTCTGGAAGAATGTATATATAGTGTAACAGTATAATCTATTTTCTTATTTAGTTATCCAAGATCATTTCCAGAGCAAGCCAAAATACCTTCCATCTTCAGTAACCAAACCAAACTGTACTCATACAAGTTACGTAAAGACGCAGTGTCTTTAAGAATTCCCCAAATTTGTCAACTCTTAGGAGTTGTTTGTGCAATAATGAAGCTCATTATGACCGGTGCCTCTGGCTTCATTGGCCACGAGACACTGAGCCAAGCTATCTCTCATCCAGACATCACATCCATCATCGTGCTATCCCGGAAAGCCCTCGCAATCACCTCACCAAAACTCACGGCCATAATCCACGACGACTTCGCCTGCTATCCGCCTTCCGTCATGTCCCAACTCGAAGGCGCCTCGGCCTGCATCTGGGTAATCGGCGCCAAGACGCTCGACCTAGAAACAACACGTCGAACGCGACTCGAGTACGGCATGGCTGCAGCACAAGCGTTTTCCAAACTCCCTCAGCCGCATGGCCACACGTTCAAGTTTGTGTTTGTGAGCGGCTTCGTGACGGTGCCGGACCAGAATGCAAACACATGGTTCTATAGCGAGGCGCGCAAAGTCGCCGGGCAGGCGGAGAACATGGTTGTTGCGTTTGCACAGGAGAAGGAGAAGGCGCAGTTTGACAGCTTTGTCGTAAGGCCGGCTAGAGTGCTGGAGAAGGATAGAGGTGTGTTCGCGAGTTGTGTCAGGAGAATATCCCCTTATGCGGTGGGGATTGAGGAGGTAGCTGCCGTGCTTGTTGATCTTGCGATCAATGGAAGTAACAAGACGATCTGGGAGAATAGAGATCTGCAATCAAGAGGTGAAGAGCTGGCTAAATAATACGCATAGCTTGAATAGTTTATATGTGTTACGTTGCTACTAGACAGGTCGGATTTAATGAAAGTGGTATATATATACTGAGAAGCTTTTGGTTATCTGAGCTATCGCGGAAACCACTCCACGTCGTAAAGCTGAAGAAAAAATCCATCAAATCAATAAGAGCAAAATGTATGCATCCAATAACAATTGACCGAGCGTACCAAGATCAATCGTTTTCGTGGAAACTAACCCCTACTTAATAATAATTCGCTCCTCTACCTCTCGTTTTCCCGCCCTCGTCTTTCTTCACTTTCTCCTGTCTTCCATTAAAATTACGTCCCTGACCTCTCAAATAACTATAGTAGTAAAACATACGAACGCAGCTATAATTCTCAGCTTCAGCATCGTCTTGGATTGTGTGCGCGTGTGCTAAAAGGAAAAGGACTTCGGCTTGGCACGAAGAGTAGTCGTTGGGGGTCTTGGCAACCCCTTTCCGAAGCGAGTCTTGGGACATCAGGTGAGCGCAATGCTTAGTACTCTCCTCTTTCATACAATGAGAAATGGATCGGTTTTTGTGTTTTAGTAGTTAAGAGTTGTCTCCAGCGCCGGTATAACAAGGATATACAAGCGTTGGGACTAACTTTCTTTCCTCAGGGATTAGTCGTACGTAATTTTCACACATCATCTCACGATTTCTCAGGTAAAGGCTTTTCTTATAACAATGTTATACCATTACGAATTCAAATCATCAAGTGCCTAATAAGTACACTTATCTTGTGACATGATATCCGGAAGGAAGTGTGTAATCTACAACCAATACAAAACATCTAATTTTACAATCAACCCCCAATGTCCTTCTGAACGCCTCGCTTGGGATTTGGGACCTTAGCCACCGTAAAATCAAAATCATCTACGCCTTTAGTGCTCTCTGATTCGTACATAGAAAGTGGCGATATACCACTTGGATATTCTTTACTCCCCTGTGCCCATTTTACAACACCCTGAGCATAATACATAGGTAGCTTTCCACTTACGAAAGCAAATTTCGCAACGAAGGGCTCGCGCTTGCCCCGCCATCAATGCGCCTATCTTGAGTTTGATTACCGTTACCGTTGCCATTATTTTGGCCATTGTTCATGTGGCGGTATGGTTCAGGTTGGGGAGCGGAACCCGCTGCAAGGAGTGCTGGATCAACAGGTATCGGTGGCGAGTAGCGGGACGACTCGGAGGGTGCGTGATGCCGTAACGGGTGATCGGGCTGTCTAGGACTACCATTTACACCCCTCTGGCTACCTTCCCTCCGACCATCTGCAGGCTCCCCGTGCGTGTTCCTAGTGAGATTTCCATTGCCATTCATATGACTAGATGGTGGAACATAGCGGAAATCAGCAGGTACTGGCCGGTGAAATGGCCGCTCAGGGGCGTGTGGTGGGGGACCGCCATTAGTTAAGTGATATGGCTGAGGTCGTGTAGAAACATATGAGCCATACGAGGATCCATTTTGTATATGTCCTCCAGCAGAGCTAGAATCTTGGTGTGGCGTCGGAGCAGAATAGCCATTCGATCCATGAATACCATGACCATTTTGATGTGGTGATTGTGACGGCCCTTGCGGTCTCATCTGAACTTGGCTAGAGAAGTGTTGAGGACCACTGTTGATACGAGGTGAAGGCATTCCGTTCACATGATTCATAGGAGGCCCATGAATGGTGGGTGACGGAGTAGGCACCTGTACATTGTTGTAAGGTCCGCCGGGTGCATATGGGGGCTGCGCCCATGCATACTGCGGAACTGGCGGTATCATATTGGCATCCGGCATTGGCACATCAGTGGACGTTTCCACAGGTGGTGGAGTAGGTTCCCGAGATGGAGATTTGGGAGGTGGGGATGGCTCCTTGATTTTGATGTTTCTCACATGGCACTTATGGCACTGTCTCTCGGTGGTAACAGGAGGTGCAGGTATAGATGGCCGC
>Ga0247734_1001577_pt1 | contig 17079 bp, 12 predicted proteins | sample UWRJL103311B2_FD_180933 | JGI IMG/M metagenome (GOLD analysis project Ga0247734, IMG submission 180933) | Plant litter microbial communities from Arlington Agricultural Research Station in Wisconsin, United States - UWRJ-L103-311B-2 | ecosystem: Environmental > Terrestrial > Plant litter >... | reverse complement strand
ACTAAGTAAACAATCTGTATTGCTAACTATAAGGTTTTGAGCACGAAGCTCCTATCTAATGAAACTATTCTACTTATATAGAACCCTTCGTGCCAAGGCTAGGTCCTGGGGTCCCGGGGTCCCTTTTCTCTTCAGGATCCCAAGATCCTGGGGTCTATCACGTGACTACACCTACCCCCAGAACCGGGGTCAGGCTAGCCGTCTGGTTATTTACTCTATATATTATTCTGTGAGTTCCAGCCTTAGGCTTCTAGAACACTTGTCCTAGAACTGATTCTCTTCTAGGAGCTTTCTTCTAGGAGTGGTTTTCTTCTTGATACATTTCTTTCCGAAGCCACGTGCTTCTAAAACCCCAGGGCTTCTGGAAGCCCTTGGCATCTAGAACTAGGTCGTGACAAATATAAGTTATAACAACTAATTAATAACTAGAATTAGATAGCTCTTAATATAATTAATTCTAACTTTAAATTATAACTATATATATTATATAAAAATTAAAAATAATTAAAATTTTAAATTATTATAGTTGATATAAATTATTTATTTAATAACAATTTTAATTCTATTTAAAAAAAACTTTAAATTTTAATTAATTATTTCTTTTATAATCCTAATTTAATAACCTTTTAGCTTATATAATAAGATATCAGAAACGTTATAATTATATAATAAATTTTAAAATTTTAAAATTTTAAAATTATAATTAGTTAATTAATTATAAATAATTTTATTAAATAAAAGCTTTATATTTAATATTTTAAAATTAATAAATATAAATTATTTATTTTAATAATATTTTTATTTTTATTTAAAGACTTTTTATATTATAAACCAACTTAGTACAAGTTATAAGTTAGTACAAATTATTAGTTATTACTATTATATTAATATTTGTAAGGTTTTAAAGGCAGAGTAATATAGTATTCAAAGATATCAATTCTTATTAACTAGTCAAATCTTATACAAACTAATCTCTACCCTTTTCAAAGCTCTGCTTCTCCTTACTTTATATCGAAGGCTAGTCGAAGCCTTATCGAATAAGATACAGAGTATTACAAAGCATTTATCTTACTTCGGTGCTATGATTTACAACCTCTTCCTTTTACCCGAACAGGTGACCTCTGGGTCAGGTGACCTCCCCTAACGCCTTATATAAGGCTCTGACATATTATAATTAAGTAGTTAGTATTATTAGTTTAAAGTTATTACTTAAAATAATAATATAAGAAGGCTAGTAACATTTATAAATATTTCTACTAACTCTTATATTATAATAATAATTTACGTAAATGTAGAGTTACGTAATAGATCTCGGGATTCTAGAACTAGGATTAGTTATATATAAGTAAATAGTTTTATTAGATAAGAGCTTCGTACTTAAAACTATATAGTTAATAATATAGATTATTTACTTAGTAATAACTTTAATTCTATTTAAAGACCTCGAATTCTAGTTAACTACTAGTACTTCTCTTATAATACTAACCTGATACTAGACAGCTAGATAGAGTAAAGTACTAAAATATTATTAATAATAAAAATATTACTTAAATTAATAAATTTAGTTAGTTTTTTATAAGTAGGTACTCTTAGGACTAGTTAATATTTTCGCTGTTAGTTATAGACTAGTACTAGTAGCCTTTTAGTATTCCTTTACCCTTTAACTCTGTTAGGGCCTTATATAAGGCGTTAGGGGAGGTCACCTAACTAAGGGGTTACCTGTTCAGGTAAAAGGAAGAGGTTATAAATCATAGTATTAAAGTAAGATAAATGCTTTATAATATCCCGTATCCTATTTAATAAGACTTTAATTAGCTTTTAATATAAAGTAAAAGAAAGCAGAGCTTTAAGAAAGATAGAAATTAGTTTATATAAGATTTAACTAATTAATAAAAATTAATATTTTTAAATATTATATTATTCTACCTTTGAAATTTTATATTTTAATCTCTCTTAGCTATTTAGATAGTAGCTTAATATAAATTCGAAGTTATATTAGTATTATAACGAATTTATATTACTAATATTTAATTATAATATAATTAGCAAGAATAATAAGAGCTTTAGAAGAAGAGGAAGAGAGATTTAGAAAATCTTTAAAAACTTAATAAAGGAATATTAAGAGTAATTTTTATAATTTTAATTATTATTATTAAAATTAAAATTTAATTAACAAAAGAGAAAGCTTAATATGCTATAATTTTGGCCTAGCTTAAAAAAGCTAGAATATAATAAATAATAAAATAGCTAAATTAGAGTTAAATTAAAGAGTTAGAAAAGATATAAGTTTATAATAGAAAGCTAAATAAAAAGCTTAAGAAACTTTTAACTAAGAATATTATTATATTAAAATATTTTAAAAAATAGCTATTAGTTAATAAGATAAATAGATTAATATAATAAAGCTAAATTATCTTTAAAGAGATTTTAATATTTTAGTAAATATTTTAAAAACTTTATTATTTTCTTATATATAAGGGGGAAAATATAATAGAAGCTTAATTCTTTCTTATATAAACAAAATAAGAATTTTATAAAAATAAAAGCTAGTATTTATTTATAAATATTAATAAGATAAACTTTTATATATCTTTCTTTAATATAAGACTAAAGAAAAAGTAGTTTAAATTTAAAGACTAAAGTATAAAAAATATTATTAATTAATACTTTAAATTAGAAGTTAAATATAACTAATAAATATAAAGTAGTAAAATAGTATTCAAGTTAATTAATAGAGAATTTTATATTTTACTTTAATACTCTTAAGCAAGAATTAGAGATTTATAATAATTAAATAAAAGTTTATACTTTATTTAGAAAGTTTAATAAGAATTTTAAATTTTAAATTAATATTATAACTAATATATTTATAATTTAAAAAGGAATTATATTTTTAGTAAAATATCTTAAAGTTATAAAGAAAACTATTTCTAATATAAATTATAAGTAAAACTCTAAAAGGAGCTCTTTAAAGCCGAATTAAGGTAAGGAAAAATATAAGAGAGAATTTAAAAAAAAGAAAATAATAAAAGTAAGAAATTTAAAAAATATTTTATAATTCTATAAATAAACGAAATTTAAGTAAAAAGAAATTATAAGCAAAGTAAATTAAACTTTTATTAAAATTAAATTAAATATAAGGCTAAATAAATTTAAATACTTTAATTATTAATTATTTAATTATATAATAAATTATTATTTTAATATTATTTGTTATAGCTATAAAAAGAAAAGTTATATCTTTATTAATTATAAGAAGTTTAATTAAATAAGAAATAATAGTATTTAACTTTAATTTTAAATATACTTGTCAGAGCCTTATACAAGGCGTTAGGGGAGGTCACCTGACCTACGGGTCACCTGTTCGGGTAAAAGGAAGAGGTTATAAATTATAATATTAAAGTAAGATAAACGCTTTATAATACTCTATATCCTATTTAATAAGGCTTTAACTAGCCTTTATTATAAAGTAAAAAGAAGTAGAGCCTTAAAAAAAATAGAGATTAATTTATATAAGATTTAACTAATTAATAAGAATTAATATCTTTAAATATTATATTACTTTACCTTTAAAACCTTATATTCTAATCTCTCTTAGTTATCTAAATAGTAGCTTAATATAAATTTAAAGCTATATTAGTATTATAATAAATTTATATTACTAGTATTTAATTATAATATAATTAACAAGAATAACAAAGTTCTATATAATAATAAGGACTTTAAAAAAAGAGAGAGAAAGATTTGCCACCTATCTAAAGAGCCTCTAAAGGCTTAGTAAGGGGATATTAGAAGTAACCCTTATAGTTCTAACTATTACTACTAATATTAAGACCTAACTAATAGAAGAGAAAGCTTAATATATTATACTTATAGCCTAGCTTAAAAAAGCTAAAATATAATAAATAATAAAACAGTCAAATTAAAGTCAAATTAAAAAGTTAAAGAAGATATAAGCCTAAAATAAAAAACTAAATAAAGAACTTAAGAAGCTTTTAACTAAGAATATTACTATATTAAAGTATTCTAAAAAACAGCTATTAGCTAATAAGATAAATAAGCTAGTATAATAAGGTCAAACTGCCTTTAAAGAGGCTTTGGCACCTTAGCAAGTATTCTAGAAACTCTATTACTTCTTTATATATAAGGAGAAGAATATAATAAAGGCTTAATCTTTTCTTATATAAGTAAAATAAGAATTTCATAAAAATAAGAGCTATTACTTATTTATAAATATTAATAAGATAGACTTTTATATATTCTCTTTTAATATAAGATTAGAAAAGAAATAATCTAAATTTAAAAAGAATTAAAATATAAGAAATATTATATAAAAGGACTTTAAAATAATTCTACTTAATAATATTACTAATATCCTAAATTAGAAGCTAAATATAGCTAATAAATATAAAATAATAAAATAATATCTAAGTTAGTTAATAAGGGATTTTATATCCTACTTTAATATTCTTAAGTAAGAATTAGAGATTTATAATAATTAAATAAAAGCTTATACTTTATTTAGAAAGCTTAATAGAAATCTTAGGGCTTAAATTAATATTATAACTAATATATCTATAATTTAAAAATGAATTATATTTCTAATAAAGTATTTTAAAGTTATAGAAAAAACTATTTCTAATATAAATTATAAGTAAAGCTTTAAAGAGGGCTCTTTAAAGCTAAATTAAGACAAGGAAGAATATAAGAGAAAGTTTAAGAAAGAGAAAATAATAGAAGTAAGAGATTTAGAAGATATTTTATAATTTTATAAATAAAGTAAATTAAACTTTTATTAAAACTAAGTTAAATATAAGGCTAAATAGATCTAGATACTTTAACTACTAATTATTTAATTATATAATAAATTATTACTTTAATATTATTTGTTATAATTATAAAAAGAAAGATTATATTTTTATTAATTATAAGAAGTTTAATTAAATAAGAAATAATAGTATCTAGCCTTTATTCAACTTGACTCTAGCACGAGATAGAGTAAGTAGCGGTCGTATCAAGGTTTTAGGAAGAGGTCGTAATGAGCTGGGAAACTTAGATATACGAGGAGATGTATAGAGGTCGGGCAAGGTTGTGGTGCGTATCTCTAGGGAAGGTAATAATAATAACGAGGGGTAGGAATACGTCGGATTTATTAACCAGGAACGGCGTATAATAAGGGGTCATTGGGGATTTCTAAAAACTAGGCGTGAACAAAGTATAGGGACATTCTTCTTCTTTAAGTACGATGCTAGGGAGAGTGATGTTGACGGGTAAGATAGTAGGTAGATCAAATTAGTTTCAGGTTAATGCTAAATACTATCGCAAGGCTCTGTATCTCAGGCATAGCTAATAACATATTTAATACGCAATGGCTTTTTTCTTACCGATTTCCCTAGTACTCGTTCCCAAAGTCGGTGGATAGGAGCGGTGAATACCTATAAAGCTACATAGTCGCTTAAACTCTTCGCCAGGAGCAGGGTGGGGCAAAGGTCTTTCCCCGGATTTCTTGCTACAGTATATAAGTTAGTCTGTCGTTTCGAAATCAAGCGTCTATATCGATTATTAATCAAAAGGTGCGGTATTATTATTTTCGCCGAAAAGGATTTAATTGATAGCTATTAGGAATGGTATAAAGCACGGAGAGAGAAGAGGAGAAATTTCTTATAAAAATTTCTGCTCTGTTTATAACCTATAATTAGCGAGGACTAGTATAAAGTAACCCAAGAGAAAATCGTAATGTTAAGGAGAATATATTAGTAGATAACTTCTTAGAAGTATATTAAGGTTATAAATATATTTATCCTAGAGCTTTATTATTTGATTATAATTTTTCTTAGTTTTAGGCTTGATTTTTATAAATACTTAGTTACTATTAATATTAGTCTTTTAACTAGCTATACTCTATTCTCTTTAATAGTATTAAAGATATTAGTTACAATCTTCTAAATTTATCTAACTATAATATGTTCTAAATAAGTATAATAAAGATAAGAATAGAAAAGATTATAATTAAAAATTAAAAAAACTCTATAAAACTTAAGATAAGAGTAGGATTTATAAGTATAAGATTAATAAAGTAAAGATAATAAGATATAAAAAGAAAGAGATAAGGTTATATAATACTAAATAAAATTAAGATAGCTATTATAAAAGAAAAGAATAAGTATACTTATATAGTAAAATAACTTAGCTAGACTTAAGATTATTCTTAGAGATTTTAAAATAAAGCTATATTTAGACTTTTAATAAGCTACTTATTTAGAAAGACTAATTATCTAAAAATATTATTAAAAGATATATAAAAATATTAATAACTAGCTAAAAGTTAACTAGATAAAAGTAACTGTCTAAGTAAAAAAGAAATATAAAAGAGGGTAAAAAGAGGCGAAGGAGAGTTAAGAGTACGTAAAGTAGTAAGTAATAACTAAGCAAATACCTCTTAGCGAATAACTTTTTAAAGAATATATATATAAATATAAAAACATAGTAAGACATTTTAGAGACAAAACTTAACAAAATCAGAATTAGCGTATCTCTTTACTAATTTTCTACTTCTTACTACTGTTACTTGCTAGTTCTTAAGCCTATATTGTTAACAACTATAGGAATTTGTAAAAAAGTGCATATAGTATAACTGCGATCAGAAGTTATACCTAGGAAACATTTTCTTTGATTATTTGCTAAGTTCTTAGTATACTATCTAATGTCGGTTTTGAAAATTGTATAAAAAAGTATTATCTTCTTCTTTCTTTTCTATTTGCCCTCTTATTTCCACCTATCTCTTATCACATTCTTAACTTATAGTTGTTCTTATAATACTAACTTAAGCCAGTTTAGCCAAACATAGTAATATTATACATACCTCTCTGGTAGATTAGCTAAGACTTAATAAGAGGATAAAATAAGTATTAGATTAAGAAAGAGGAGATTAAGATCCTAAGGTAAATAAGATAACTTTCTTAACAGTTCTAGTAGTAGATCTCGCTTATAGTATTATCAAAGATCTAATTATTATTATTAATAAAGATATATTAATAACAACACAAGGTGTTATTAGATCGAAAAAAAAAAAAAAAGCTAGAGATGTTATGCCAAAACCGCTTTATTCCTAGGATAAATCCCTTTAAGACGTGTTATAGTTGAGTAAAAATATCATAGCTATGACTAGAGTAGGCATATCTGCAAATATAGGCTATAAGTTATATCTTATATATCTATTCTTTTACTTAACCTTTTAGTTTTTACTTTTTTAAGAAATCTAGAAATTATAATCTACTTGTTAAACTATTTATACTATCTCTTAACTAAGAGACAGTGCATTTTATTCTACTATATGCGTTGTATTTAAGTACCTGTAACCGAACTCTTGCTAATCGAAACACTTTTATAATATTCTAGGGCAACTAGTACGTAAAAGAGAGCTCGATTATTTTATATAAAATATTAATTGTTTAGAGCAAAAGTCACCTAATCTTAAGGCTTAGACAACACGTCTTTATAGTTAAATTAAGTAGTGTAAATGCTAAATGCTAGCAATGCAATTAGGGATGTGGATTTGCGCCATGCCTATTCGAAGGCAGCCAATCACTCAAGTGCTGAATTGTATTAAAATAAGTAATGTCAAAAAGTCATATAAGATGCGACCCTTTAGCCCTATATACCTTTGGCCGGAGGTGCTCTTATATAAAAACCTCTACTATAACAACAAGAAGATTATCAAGGCTGTTAAAGAGAGCTTAGCTAAATCTCCTGATCTAGTAACAGTAGCTAGCACGAGGCTAGAGGTGCTAAGAGCTCGTTTTATTACTAAGAGGTTCTGCTATATTGCTTAGAGTATGGTAGGACTACTGTCTGAATTAGAAAAGAGAAGTTCCTTAATAAAATTATAACCTCTATTTTATTTATATAGTTAATAATGATTACGATATAGTAGAAAGTCTCTATATGTGTCAAAACCCTGTTTCTATCACTGTGACTATATTATTACGTAGTCGTCTAGATCCTTGTACAGAAAAGACAGTAAACGACTTGAATCTCGTTTGGGCCTATAACATGTTTAAAAAAGTTGTTCTAGGTTATATATTTTAGGTTATTAATCTGGTTGAGTCAGTGTTGTTCCGTATAATAAATAAGAGAGATTTTGATATATAATATCTAATTCTCAAGTATCGACCGTTGGCAACACATTTAGTTTTGCCATACTAAATATCGCTTGTTTAATACTAAAGACTAAATCACTACTAATAATTTATATAAATAAACTAAGATACTATTAAAAGAAACTCTGTCTTTATATACCTCTTACAACGCTGCCAAGTAGTGAGCGGTTGGTGTTTATGTTTGCGAGGATGTGTTTCTGATATTTATTAGCAACTAATAGAGGGTAATTACTATTTCTAGACTTAGGATCAAAGTAAATATTAGAAATACTTTAATACTAATAGGTGGTAATATAAACCCAGGAATAATGCCTTTGTAATAGAAACTAAGAAATAGTAGCTTATCCAAAAGCAGATTAAAGAAAACAAGAAAAAACAGAGTTAGTAGCTTAGCCAGAGTAAAACATATAGACATCTCGGAAGCAGAGATAGAGTTTAGAATCCATTTTATTTAAAGATGTATTTTGTATTTTGTATTTTGATTTCTGGAAGATTGTAATTTCCTACATTTGACATCATTCCTTTCCTTACTATTGCGGTATTTCGCGAATATCCCAGCGTTCCCGTTCCCAGGCTGTAACCGGAGGCATCACCTCCGCCAGCTCTCTATCCCACGCATGCGGGTCTGCCGCAATGGCCTCTTCGTCCCCCGGCTGGGCTCCAGCATTTCTCCAGACGGAAAAGTGGCAAAATATTGTCCGACCATAGTTCTCTTCCTGTGTCTCTGTCTCTGTCTCTGTCTGTAACTGTCTCTGTGTCTGCGTCTGTGTCTGTGTCTGCTCCAGCTTTCCAAATTTCTTTTCGATCCAGTGGTCGTCCATCAGCACCCAGAACCACACCTCAGATGCCGAAGTGGTGTGCTCGCCGGCGGTCTGAAAGTTTCTAAGGCGTTCTTTCCACATAGTCCGCTCCTTGACTTTACGCGGTATCAAGAGGGTGTTAAATGTCACGCGGCCTGTGAGCGAAGGTGTCCCACCCTCCCAGGCGTGGTGAAGAACAAGGAAGCGCGACGACGATGAGGAATCGTCTAAACTTAAGTGCCTTAGTGCTAAGTCAGAGTCAAGGGAGACTTGTGGGTTATTGTTATTGTTATCATTACTGTTATCGTATTCAGGGAGGTTTCGTAGAAACTCTACGCAGGCAGGAGAAGACTGAAAGGCTTTGATGTCTTCTAGCGTATCCCATTCTATGTCGTGTTACAATTTTATCCAGGACAGAACAGATATGTAGATGACACTTACCAATGATGATAGCAGCCTCCTCAGGGCGATCGACCATCCGTCCTAGAAAGACAGGCCACCGGCAGCCATCTACTTCCGCAAGGGGGCCGAGATAGATATGAGTATAGTCTACAGGCCACGTCGGCCACTCCTGTTCCTTCGGGAGGTAAAATCGTGTCCAGGTAATTGTTTCTTTTATACATGGCCGCGATGTTTGCTTTGAACGAGCCATGATCAATAGAGTTCGACAATGCTGGCAAATAGAGGCAAAGGAGAAAGGCGGTGTTCTGGGTATGCGTCAATACTTGGCTAGAGATAGAGGATATACAGTAATCACTTTTCACTAATCAACCACGAAAAAGTGAGGTAAAACTTGGTCTTGCGTGTGCTAGCTCAGAGTAAAACCAGCTACCCTTATCCTTATATATAGGTAAGCTAGGCATATAGGGTGACGTGTTCCTAATAAGCGAGGTGCCTTGTTATTTAGGCTTTACCGCATTTATATCCCTCGATACTTGTTTATACAACACCAACCCCTCTATGCGTGTCTAATTAGAGGCGCCCAAGGTGTCTCGGGTGAGCATTCAGGTAACATTTAATAAAACACACCGAAAGCGGGGTAAATTGAGGGCTAAGTTTACTCGGCTGGGTTCGACAACAACTACCTCTGTAATTCTATCTATTTCTTTTCTTCTTTTTTTATTTTTCAAATCAGGGAACATCTACAGCATAGTCACAATTGCTGGTAAGAAAAGAAAGCCAATGAATTACATAAGTACTTTAAAGTATAGCTTCTCACGCCTTACTCTGATATCTTAACATATTAACACATTGCATACTATCTACTCCAGTATCGGTGAGTATACCTCCTTCTAGCCTCCTCTATTCAGGTTCAACTGCTACAAACAATTTTTCCGGATCTACTTCAAAGGTCCAATGCTTTTGAATAGACCATGGTTCCTCGCCTTCAGCTACTCCAAATAGGTGAAACATATGGGCAATAAAGAAGACGTAGCTCTCGGGGTTTAGTTGTGCAGATGAAGGCTGGACACTGGCAAGATCAAGGACATCAAACACGGTATCTATCAAGTCCCGAGTCAGTATATCGTTAAATATATAAATCATAATTAGGTCTTAATTGCGGGCTACACACATTTTTCCCATTTACCTGACAGAAACTCATTTCCATGGATGTTATGAAAGACCTCGTGAACAAGCGTCGAGCTCTTGGGAATGGCCTCTTCAAAACTAGTGCCAGGGGCGAGCTTGTTGTTTGCATCTCTATAACTGTCTAGCTGGTCGCTTCCGTCGAAAGCGGATGGGCAAATAACGACGCCCGCCAATATACTGGCTTGCGTAGAAAAACCGTTGGTGGGTTGTAGTGGTCGTATTGCGACAGTGACGCCGTGGTTTTTAGGAATACTGCAGAAACCGGCACCATCTGAGTCGAAGAAGTAGCCGTTCAAGTCTGTGTACTCTCCTAACCACCATGCTTTAGCTCCCGAGTCGCTGCGAAGAGCATCCCGGTATCTGGGTACTTGATTGACTGGAATCACCTTGCCACTCTTGTCCTTGATTTGATCGCCGTTTTTATCAAGTGCTGGGGTTGTAAGTTCCTGTAGAGACAGAAATGTGCTATCACAAAAGAGCCAGGAAAATTGCTTTGGATATAGGGGTCCATCTCCATCTGTACTCTCTCTATTATTGAAAAGGGCTTGAACAAGGTCTATCCTCTCTGGTCATATTGTTAGTCAAGTCTGTACTTTCAGGCCAGGAGCAACGATGAACTAGAAGATATCTTATAGTGACATTTAGAAGAAGAAAAGGAAAGTTGCGTGGCAGTCAAAACTTACTTCTGACCCTTTCGACCGCATAATAAGTCTGTGATTTGGTCTTTGTTTCAGGATATATTAGTCCCACATCTGCAATACCAAAGACTACCGACATTGACTTTCGAACTTCTTCAAGGGTATTATAGTTTTCAATGGCGAGCAAGGCGGTATCAAGACTCTGAATGCCCTCGCTAAGCCATTGGTCTAATACGCCCAACCGGGAATCGCAGCCGCCGTTGTTAGCACCAGTCTGAACCGTAAAGATATCAGTGATCTCTACCCCCTCTACTATGGTCCATGGTGTGAGAGCGAGGAAGACCGTGACCAGGCCCAGAATACAAGAACCTTTCGCCATTCGGTCTTAGCTCAGAGGCAATCCGAGCTGAGATGTTGCCGGAGTTGATGGCTTTGGTAAGGGTACAAGAAGCAATGGAACAGGGACAAAGAGAAAAGGGGGAGAGCAACAGTTTTGCACATATCTTTCGAAAAGATAGCCGTGATATTTCCCTGATAGGTAGACGGATTATACACGACATAGGGTGGAATTTGCGTGTTTAGGCGACAATGTATGATCCAACATAGTGGTCAGCTTACGTGCATGTTTATTTAATGATTCCAGGTAGATTGTGTGCCTTGCATGAACCGAGTAGCAATAATTGCCAGATTAGACTTGTAGAAAAATCAAATGATCATTAAAAGGTGCATATAGTTGGTAATTCGACTTTATCCGCCTGCCAAGGATTGGGGGTTGTTGGTCTTACTTCCTTTCTTTGGGAAGATGCGCCGAGCTTCTGACTATATTGACTAATTTTAATCTTAATCGTCCGTTTTAGACTACCAACCCGAGGCACAAGGGAAAACAACCCATTGACAGAACAGACAACTAGTGCTCGTGATAGTAGATGAGAGGCACAGTGGCTATACAGAAATGAGATAACATATAACATATCAAGGGAATTAGTGTAGCAAAGTTAACTAGCAGGGGTATAAAGAGCTTCCCTAGTGACTATCTATCCAATTATTATAATGCTGCTTTCGCTACACTTAATTCCCTTTATACATTGTAAAGGTCAGCAGGGCAATTGTATTGTTTTTAAGGCTATGGGGCTGGGGAGTTACCATTAAAGAGGATATTTTGGTTTACCCCATGTGCATAGTTTTGACCAGCTTTGAATAGGAGCCCCGACTCTCGTATCACGAAAGTGTATATTGTATTCGGTGGTGATCAGTTGATTGAATTGCATAGTCTACGTATAAGGTGTTGGTATAGAACTTGATGCGGCGCGGCCGCATGCAGCCCTAGCAAAATATCTCACATAAGCAACCAACTAGTAAATATAACGTAGATATTATAATAAGTTGGTAAAATGGTAAAATGACCTGCTTCTTGCTCTTTTATTAGAAGAGTTTACCAGAAAAATATAAAAACGGTATAAAAAGATTTAACTATCTTTGCATCTAACCAGTTGCAAGAAGGACGGGAAGGAATAATGGTGCAACAATATAATGATTATTTATCTATCTATCTCCAGAGTCGGGATTTCACCGCCAGAGCCTTAGCTTGTGCTGGGTTGCTAATGTACATACATACAGGCATGAGTCGGATGCTCCCCCAGCCACACACATACATGCAGGCACCAAGCCCTACGCTCCCGAAGCCACGATCTTGATAAGAATACCACTGGTAGTATAGCCTTTAGGGAAGGTCGAGCCCGAGTAGGTCGGGTGGGTGGCATTGACGAGCACCCCCAACGAGCCACCATCAGTGCCGCAGCCGATCAACGAACGCGCCAGCTGGGTCGAGTTGGCATTGACGCCCCCATCGATGGTGTTGGCGATATCAGCAAAGAGAACACTCGAGTTGACGGTGTTGTTGAGATGTTTGGCGAACGCCTGTGCGGTGCCATGGGCAGTGAGGAGCCATTCACCGCAGTCAGGCGCATCAGCGGCGGCCATGCTAAGCAGACGGCCTTGTCTGGTCTCTGCGCCATACGATCGAAGGAAGGCCGCGATAAACTTGACGTCGTCGATGAGCACATCTTGTGGCTCATTGTTGGGTGCTGTATAACAGAGCTGGCTAGGCGTCTCAGTTGCATAGCAGATGCGAGCTGCTCTACTCTCGATAGAGCCAGGCAGGAGGTTAGGTGCTGCAATAGCGCTGCCAACGAGGGCAAGTTGGACAAGATTGACGAGATTAGAGAGCATCTTGAATAAGAAGGAAGTTTGCAATGAATTCGAGAGAGCTGAGGTCTTCTGGTAAGGATGAGGGGGGACTCAGAAGTATAGGAGCTGGTGCCAGCGGTTTTAAAGGCAAAGTGCGTAAGCCAACTTATTATCTATCAACTAGGTTCTAGCCATATGGCAACACTTTTGGTAATTTACTTCTACTCGGGTGATCAAGCATAATCAACCAGTCCTGTTAAGCAAAGAAGTTGGTTCTGAATCAAGTAGTCATTTGCCGGCCGCTGCGCCGCTGCACCGTATTCATGTTGTATATTATCTCTGGCTGGGGAAAATGGCCAGCTTGTATATCTTACAAATCTACAAGCATTAAACTATTACATAGCTCTTTTAATCATCATCGCTTACCTGATACATCATGTGAGGCTTATTTGATATTAATTGATTTACAACTAGAGGTAAACTTTCAGTGTTTCTAAACAAGGCACTTGTAAATAGTATATATGCTAATTAAAGTGTATAAAGCTTGTAAACAGAGTTATAAAAGATATCAAGACACACAATTTCGAATTTTCAATATAGGTATGTTACTAATAGGGTTTTATACAGCAATATATAACTTTATATTACGTAGTCTAAGCGAACCGTCCCTGTATACGCTAGTAATTTCCCCCCTGACAAGGCTGACAAGGGGATAAGAAGCTGGGCTGGAGCCTTGAGCCAAGATCTTAGGTATTATCTTATTAGGCCCGATAATATCTGTCCAAAGAGGGGGTAAGGAAGACCGAGGATGGATGATGCGGGGATTGCAGAACATGAAAATATATTTTATGTATTATATATGTTGACATTATTATTGTCAACTCAGCCTGGGCGAAATGCGCCAAGTTCATCGCTAGATATACAGGATGCCCTCCCCCTAGAGCTATATTCATTTTCTCCTTTAATTCCAGCTCAACTTTACGTCCCGTCGACATATCGCTGTCAGGACTAAAGTAGTAGAGCACCATGACGGCAATATTCGCTCTTTTCATAACTTTGCTGGCCGCACAATGGAGCCTCGTGCTGTCGTCCAACACGATTCGTGGTCTAAACACAACGCTTTTGCCTCTTAATACAACCAAGCTGCCTCTTAACACAACCAGACCAGATTACGATCCACGGGTACGTCCTAGCTCTCTGTTTCTTCAAGAGTAACAAGCACTGACAGGTCCCATCTCTTCACAGCCGGCACCAGCATACATGGTTGACAACCAGCACAACTATTACAAGACAGCACCTGACAAAGGGAGACAGAATGGCCCAATTTGGGCTTACTCTAATAGCCTTGATACATACTTGACCAATCTTCAGAGTGGTGTTGTACTACGCGGTGGCTATATCGGATCTAACGATACTAAGCGAACAAGCTTGACGTCTACCAAACGCAAACGGCAGCAGTCGTCTAGCTTCTGGCTCTCAAGTCTAGGATCTTTGGGAAGTGTAAGTTTGTATCCCATATGATTGCGCTTGATCATACTTAACCTGGCTCTAACATATATTGTTGAAAAAAGCAACCACATGCTGGTGGAGATGACTATCAGTTCTTCCGCAATGTCGTAGAAGACTTTGGTGCCGATAATTCGGGAGAAACAGACACAACCGAAGCACTTAACGCAGCTTCAGCCAGTTGGAACAAGGACTCAGGCGGTGACTCCCGGACGCGATGCGGCGAGAAATGTGGCAACACATTCTCACAGGGCGCCATTGTCTACTTCCCAGGCGGTACCTACAAGATCTGTACGCCTGTGATTCAGTATTACTATACGCAGTTTGTCGGTGACCCCAACGACATGCCTATCATCAAAGGTTGCGATGAGTTTCAAGGCATTGCCATGTTCGACGTTGATCCCTATATCCCCGGCGGCTCGGGCAAGCAATGGTTTATCAACCAAAACCAGTTCTTCCGCCAAATCCGCAACTTTCGCTTTGACTTTAGCGAGATGCCTGAATCGACAGCCGAGAATGACCAGGACTTTGTGCCCACGGGAATCCATTGGCAGGTGTCTCAGGCTACATCGCTACAAAACCTGATATTTGACATGCCGACCACGAGTACTACAACGGCCGTTGGCATCTTTACAGAGAACGGCAGCGGTGGTTTTGTGTCTGACCTTGAGTTCAATGGTGGTAACATCGGCTGGCGTGCAGGTTCTCAGCAGTATACGGCGCGCAACCTAGTATTCAACCAGTGCAATACTGCTGTCCAGATGGTTTGGGACTGGGGCTGGAATTGGCATCAAATTACTGTCAATGGCGGCTCTATTGCCTTTAACATTTCTGGAGTCGGCGGCGACACTGGCCAGGGCATCGGAAGTGTGTCTATTGTCGATTCCACCATCAGCGATGTAAGGGTTGGTGTCTTGACCAACAGCCTCTCTACCTCACCCAACATTGTTCTTGACAACACCAACTTCAAAAATGTAGCAAACCCAGTCATGGCTGCGGGTGGTAACACCCTCCTGTCGGGGAACTCGCCTCTGTGGGCCACAGGTAAGAGATACAATGGTGCTGAAGGATCGACACAGACTGGGCCCGTGACAGCGCCAGGAAGAGGGAAGGGCTTGAACGACGCCAATGGCTTTCTCTTTGTGCGCTCACGGCCACAATATGAGAAGAATACCGTTGACTCGTTCTTGATTGCAACAACAGATGGGGGATGTAAGAATGATGCCACTGGCGATCAAGCGTCTTGCATCAACACTTTTCTTCTCCAAGCCCTCGACAGCGGCAAGATCGCCTACTTCCCAGCCGGTGTCTATGCTGTAGGATCCACGATTAATATCCCAACCAACTCGGTCGTGCAGGGTTCTTTGTGGTCACAGATTCTCGGATCTGGCTTCTACTTCAGCGACATGAAGAAGCCTAAAGTCATGGTACAGGTTGGCAACAAGGGTGACATTGGCACCATGGAAATCACCGAGATGTTGTTCTCGGTCCGTGGCGCTACAGCCGGCGCAATCCTAATGGAGTGGAACGTTGCTGCTGTGTCGCTGGGAAAGGCAGCCATGTGGGATTCGCATTTCCGAGTCGGCGGCGCCCTAGGTACTGATCTAGACCTGAGCAAATGTCCTAAGTTTAGCAACAATGCCGAGTGTATTGCTGCCTCTCTTATGTTCCGTGTAACTGCGCAAGCTAATGGGTATTTTGAAAACGTGTGGGCGTGGGTAGGCGACCATGACAACGACAAGTCTATCTATAACCAGCCCGACTCTAGCTCTACGCAGATATCTGTTTTCGGCGCCCGCGGCATGCTAATTGAGTCACAGGGCCCGTCCTGGTTCTATGGTGGTGGCTCTGAGCATTCGGTGCTCTATAACTACCTCATCAGTGGTGCTAAGAGCGTGTATATGGGCCATATCCAAACCGAATCGCCATACTATCAACCCAATCCAGGGCCACCGGCTCCGTTTCGTGCAGCTATTGGCGCTGGCTTTCCCAATGACCCGGACTTTGCCAACTGTGGTATCACGGCTGAAGTGTGGGATGATCGCTGCAATTACGCCTGGGGCCTACAGATTGTAGATTCGACGGATGTTATAATTCACTCAGCTGGGCTCTATAGCTTTTTCAACGAATGTAAGTACTACTAAATTCTCTGTTGCTAATACTACCAACTACTAACACCGTCTATAGATTTCCAGGACT
>Ga0247734_1001576_pt1 | contig 17082 bp, 22 predicted proteins | sample UWRJL103311B2_FD_180933 | JGI IMG/M metagenome (GOLD analysis project Ga0247734, IMG submission 180933) | Plant litter microbial communities from Arlington Agricultural Research Station in Wisconsin, United States - UWRJ-L103-311B-2 | ecosystem: Environmental > Terrestrial > Plant litter >... | reverse complement strand
ATACGGTTATCCAAGGGCCGTCAGGACTACTCGAATATTGGTACGCTATAGATAAAGGATTATAAGATGCTGTAGGATAGTACTGAACATCGCTACCGTTATCATTCAACAATACGCTAAGATATAAAAATAATGGATCAACAGGCGGATCAGGTGGTATCGGCGGCACATAATTAGGATCGTATACATCGAACGGATCACGTAAAAGTAAAACCTCTGATTCTATAAAATTCTCGCGCCCCTCGGTATCAGGTGTTTCAGGTGCTTCTTTCAGGTCGGTCGCCTGTAAATCTACATATACATATTGATTTCTGAATATTTCCTTAAAACGCTCGAAAACCTCAATATCGATTACCCCTGTTTGCCAGCGTTCGTATTTACTGATTTGGCTAACGCGGTTGGTTTCTTTACCGCTGCCGATTTGTTTGTAGTTAACTAAAGTAAGGTCTGATTTTTTCTGCCTGAACCAGATGAATAGCTGCGTAGACAGCATGGTGTCGTCGAGGTTGTTTCGATAATCTACCCGAGTAGTGTATTCGGCGTTATCCTGCGTTAAATAAAATGGAGTACTGAATATAGAGCCTGCAGCCTGTCGAAATTCAATATATACAGGCTGTAACCCAAAATCTAAATCCGTAGTCGGCAGGAATGACCAATCCACTTGCGGTAAACCAGTTAGGTAGTCGTTAAACGTTTGTATTATCTCGAAACACTCTACAGGTATAAATGCAAGGGCGTTTCCGCATATATCCCGTAAAACAGCATCGTTAATTTCAAGGTTTATGCCATCCGGTGCGTACGTACGTTGAATATACGCGTATATCGTAGATGGTAATAACTGCACACCCTCAAAGCAGTATATATCCATAAACGGGCTGTTACGGTAGTACATAGCCTCGTCAAGGGTATTGTATAACGATATGAATGTGGGTTGCTGCATAGTGTAAACGTTCGGGTGTAAATATACCGAATAAAAAGATATGTAAAAAATAAATTAAATTATGTGTACGTAATTAAAATAAAGGTGTATATTTGTGAAAAATAAAACTATATGGAATTTAATTTTGAAGTAAAAACGGTTCTTACCTTAGAACATAAAAAAGGACAGTCTAAATCCAATCATGTAAAAACAGATTTCAATCTCTACCCCTCTAAAAACTTAGATAAAAAACAGTACATAAACCTTGCTGGATTACCAACAAAATCAGGTAGCCTTGTAATTACAAATGTTCTTGTTCAGGGTTTGATTGGTAATATTCATTTAGCGCACGAATCTGGCTTTAGAGATTCCGCAGAACATTTGAGATATATTATATCTGAGCTCGAAAGAGGTTTTGTAGTTGTAGCAGACGTAACTAAATCTAATTTTTAATATGAAACCAGTAAAATTTAAAGGATTCAATGTAGAATTCGCGAAAGACCAGCCCGAATATCAAACCCTACCCGCCTACAAGTCCGAAGAAGGTATTGTGGTTAGTTGTTGGAAATTATCGTTTCAGGAACGATTAAGAGTATTGTTCTTTGGTAATATCTGGCTTAGCCTTATGTCATTCAATAAACCGTTAACGCCTTCGTATATTACTACGAGGAAATCTGAGGTCTTATGAAAAAAAACCCAAAAAACGCCGGACGTAAAGAAGGCTTCGGCGAGCCTACCAAACCACAAACATTCCGCTTACCGGTATCGAGGGCGGCGCACATATCAGTATTGTTTAACAGGTATTTAAATAAGTTTAAGAAATGATAAATAGACTGGATAAGGTGCTGATATTTACAGCGTATTGTTTTCTGATTGTAATAACGATGTTGAGTATCACAGTGTTTATGCCGTTCGGATTCATTATATGGCTGTTTACAGGTAAAAATTACCCTATACGCGCTATTGATTGGTTAACTGATTTTAATCCTTTTAGAAGATGAATACGACAGAAAATAATAAAATAATTGCAGAATTTATCGGTTTTAAATTCTCAGAACATTTCGGTGCGTTTATGACCGAGAGCGGAAACGTTCAGTTTTACAAAGCAAAGTATCATAAATCATGGGATTGGTTAATGCCTGTAATAGAGAAAATAGAATCTTTGGGTTATAAGTTTCAGATATGCAGGCATCGCGCGCAGATATATCTTGATGATGGTTTTAATTCGCCCGCATTATGTGATTCAAAATCGGAAACAAAAATACAAGCCGCCTATGCTGCTGTAGCGGATTTCATTAAAAATTATAAATCTTAAAGTTATGGCTAAGTATCAGATAAACATTCAAGGCAGAATTGAAAACATAACGCCTAATAAGATTAGACAGTTAATGAAAGATAATCCTAATTCTCAAATAAGGGTTTCTATAATGAGCAACATGCCTTTAAAACTCCATAATGAAATAGCCGAACATAATAAAAAAATATAGCTATGATAACTATTGAAATAACCCAAACCCACCCCGACCCAAATTACGCCCTGCCTTTAAGTAATTTATTTACAGATTACGGGCAAAATCCTAACTACGAAAAAATAATAAATTTAGAATAAAATGGAAAAATGCGAAAAATGCGAGGTTAAACCTGCCACAGGAAAACACTCATGTCCTTATGCTTCTGAAATATGTAATGAACATAGAGCAGATTACTGCAACTGCTGTTCTGACTGTGAATACGAATGCTGTATGGATATTTAAAAACTAAACCTTATGAGTAGCAAAGGAAATTACATACCGAAATGGTATACTGATATTGCTAATAAAAGCCGGTATAAAATTCACTTGCAAATAGAGATTGATAAATACGAAGCTTCATTAAAAGCTATATTCCCTTATTATGCTGAAAAAATAATAGAAATCTTAAAATCCAAATACGATCCCGGTCAGGGTTACGTTTCAAACATAGCAACTTTAAGTAATCGTTTATTGCGCGGCGATGATCCCGAAAATATAATATCTGAACTTTTAAATACTGAATAAAATTATGAAATATTACGCCATGCCATTAAAAATATTCATAACTATACTTATGTTTTTTATTATTATTTTCGCCTGTAATATAGAAATAAATATAGATTTCGGAACTGGTCTGTCTATTGTCTCGCTTATTTTATCCATAGTGTCTTTACGGCTGGCTTATCGCAATTAACGCACCGCAAACATATTCAGCCACCCGCTAATTTCCTGCGCACTCACTGCCGCCTGACTATCATTAACTCTTATACGGTTATATAGTACAGGAGGCAGTATTTTTTTACCGTTGTGATCCATTAACCTCACGTATCCCAAGCCATCAACGCGGTACGTAAATCCATTTTCATAACTAATCCCATTTATTATCCTGCTGATGCCTTCTGCGGTTATCTGTACCTGAAACTGATTATACCGTTCCTCAAATTCGCCTTTCATCACGCCGCCAAATTCTTCGGGTGTTTCTGCGCCGAATATTAATCCTGTCCATTCCAATGATGTAGGATAGCCCTGAATGATTAAACCGTCCTGGTCGTAAGTTTCAATATAACCACGCTGCGTTTTAAGAGCGTCCTGTAGCGTGAAGTATTCTTTAATATTTAATTGCAGTTCGCAGCTAAATTTAAATTGTGTTAATATCGCGGTATCTGGACTCCATGATTCTCCTTCAGTTATTACTGTACCGTTATTATACTGCGTAACCGCATCACGGTTGTACAAATATTTAGTATTTTTAACGGGCAACGGATTATTCAGCAGCATTGTGTCGGCTTCTGAGTTATAATAATCGCGCAGTATACGGGCGGCGGTAAATCGTAGGTTTCCAAAATTATTCGGCTCTGCTAAATTCCTGATAATAGTAAAACCCTCATTAGTGCGCATCTTAAGATTTACGCCTGTGGTTATGTATCGGTATTTAGTCGATATATCCAGACCGTCTAAAATAACCTGATTGCTGTCCTGCCTGTACAGTGTTAGTGTTTGATCCGTGAAACTCTCTACGGTAAATACTCCTGCATTTAACCCTGAAAGTATCGTAAAATTACTTCCAACCGCTAAACCGAGCCTTACCCAGCTAAATGATAAATCATTCCTTAAAATCAGCCTCACGAAATATACCGCGTCATGTTCTAACTGTGATGTTTCTGTAATCGGGGCGGGTGTAAAATTAACCGCATCTACCATAACTAATTTATCATCATCCTGCGTCGCGGTATCTGTATTTTTAAGGGAATCAGCAATTTTATCGAGCATATCCTGTATCAGAAACGGATCTCTAATTATTCCTATTGTTATTTCTCTGGTATTCGATACGATGTCGTTAGGGATATAATTTTCAGATTCGCCGTGAACAATATCCAGCGTATTACCGGCAACTGATTCCTTCTGTGAGGCATAATTAGTGAACGCTATATTTAATTTGTTACAGGCGTACCTATCATTTATAATTAAATTCCTGAACGTGTCGTACTGCCTGACTAAAAACGTACCGATATTAACCTCGCGGTAAAAATCAGGGCGTAACCCAATAAATACCTGTGGCATACCCTCACTATTCGGTGTAACCTGAAAATCCCCATTTAATTCAGGGCGTAATTGTTTATCTAAAATATCTTTAAACGACAAATAAAACGGTCGGTTTAATCCCCGCATTAATTGCGCATTCGTGATAAACTGGTCGTAAAATTCGCCGCCATATTCAAAGCGAGGCGCATTTACCTGCATCCCGGCAGTAGATAATGCCACGTATTTAATCGCATCAATATAACGCACGGCATCGGTTACGATATTATAGGCGTTTTCTGTATATATAATTTGCAGGTCGCATTCTCCGAAAGTATTGTCAGAGGCGATTATCGAGTTATTATCCGCACCTAAATGTATAAACGTGAAATATAAAACTTCGCCACGGTCTAAATCCGGTAAATCTATAGTTAACGTTGCATCCACTTCATACGATGGATTAGAAGCCGTTAAAACAGGGGTGGTGTAGAACTCGCGCACGTTAGGGTTACTGTATGCTAAGTTATTAGCGAAATCCTGTACGCTGTCGCCGTCCCTGCCTTTTCCAAACCTGCCGCGCACCCCTAAAGTACCGCCTACACCGTTCGGGTTTCGGACTGTTTTTAGTTTTAATTTCAGGATAGCTTTACCGCCTTTAAGATTACTGGCAGCACGTATTACTTTAAAGTTTTGTGGTGGCGTGCTGTAGGTATTTGAGTTACCTGTAACGCTATATGAATATTCTTGTAACCATGTAAGCGATTCCCGTACTGAATATTGAACTAAATTACTTATGGGATTGAAAAATGATGGGAAACTCGCAGAGCCTTGTGCCTGTATTAGTTTCGGTTGATTATTCCACTCGGATACCCTAACGTATGGTTTCGCCGGCATGAATAATTTATATTTACTGCATGGAATTATCGGATTACCCTTTAAATCCGTCGCAGAAAATAAATCCACCGGCACTTCAATCGTTTCTTTAATTTTAGATTCCGAGGAATCCTGTATTATTGAAAACTCAATAAACGTTTTACCGTCAGTATCAACGTCCTGAATATTCATTAAGCCTAAAATCTGTATACCATCGCCATAATCGATGCTGACACGTATTTTAGCCTGATGTCCTTTAAGTTTTATATTCAGCAGGATTAAATCCAGATAGCCGTTCATTTTATCGGTTATCCGATATTTACTTCCCTCGGTGCTGATAGTGTCCCTACCTTTCCTGCCGTCATCCTGTTTTATAGAGAACGCCACACCGTCAGTCCCTTGTGGTTCTTCAATTTCCTTGATGCCGTGACCCGATGTGATGAAATCTAAATAAAAATGTATCATGGTTGTAAAAGTAATAAATTTATTTGTATGTTTGCACCGCAGACCGCGACCTGCACTAAAGATATTTAGCAAACGCTAACACAATACCCTATTATGAAATCGTCGCGGATTTTGTTTTAGGGTATTTTTTATTTTAAATGATATGAGTATAAGACAGGAAACCATAAATATGTATGTTAAAAATATCGATAACGATATTGAAAGACAGGATAGTTTAATTGAAATCTATAAAAGATCTAAAAAGCCTTTTGATTCTAATAAAGCTAAAGAACAAGCTATTAAAAAACAGGTACTTATTGAAATAAAAAATAAATTATTAGAATTATGATAGTAGTATCTGGAAATGGAAGAAAAACTGTAGGTTGGTGGTCAGGCGGCGTTACAAGTGCTGTAGCCTGTAAAGAAATGATTAATATTTACGGGCTTGAAAATTGCCGTATAATAATGATAGATACGAAAAATGAGCACCCAGACACATACAGATTTAAAAAAGACTGCGAAAAATGGTATGGTATCGATATCGAAACTATTACAGGTATAGGTACTAAATATTCTTGTATCCAAGATGTTTGGCGTAAATTTTTAAGTTTAAATGTAGCTAATGGCGCTATATGCTCTACCGAATTAAAGCGTATAATTAGAGAGAACTGGCAAAAATGGAATACTTATGATAGGCAGATTTTCGGCTATGAGTTCGTTAAGTCTGAATTTAATAGAGCTAAATCAATGACTTTAAACCACCCTGATAGCAAACCAATATATCCATTGCTAATGCTTGGGTATGATAAACCTGATTGTTTCCGTATTGTTGAGGATGCTGGTATAAAAGTACCGGAAAGTTATTCAGAGGGATTCAATAACAATAACTGTTATCAAACAGGCTGCGTACAGGGCGGTATTGGGTACTGGCAAAAAATGGAACGAGACAGAAATGACGCTTTTAATGAAATGGCTGATATAGAGCATGAGCTTACTGATAAAAAAGGAATGCCTGTAACTATGCTTAAAGACCAAAGTAACGCCGCTAAGGAGTTAGCTAAGAAAGACAAAAAATTACAGTTAGTTTTCCTGAAAAAGCATCCAGATTACCCAGAACTAAAATGTCTTGCTGATATGGCTCCACAAAAAGTGAAACCGTTATTTGAATGTAATGGATTTTGTGGTACAAACGATTTAAGCCCGAATAAAGAAACAGAATCAGAGATTAATTACGAGGGACATCCTTTTAATTAATAATTTCACTATATTTACACCTGTAATTTCAGTCTGATGGGTTAGGCTTTAATTGTATTCATAATTAAATTTTTAGGGAGATGGTTTTTAGAAATACAGATATTTTTTAAATGTCTGTATTTTTTTTTGTGAAATAATGAAATAAAATAATTATATTTGCAATGCAGACCGCTACCTGCATCAACTCATAGGTCTTGATTGACTAATAGAGAAACCTCATAAAATGCTGTAGCGGCTTTTATGGGGTTTTCTTTTTATATTTTATTATTATGAAAAAATATTATTATTTCTTTGGAATTATTGCTGCTTTAATTGTTTTCAGGATAGCAGCAAACGCTTCGAGCGCGTTAAATCTTAACACTATAAAAGCCTGTAAGATTGTTGACTTACAACAACAACAAATTATTTCAGGCAGCAAAGAAAGTGTATCTACTAATTATCGTTATTTAATTATAACAGATAAAGGTACTTTTATCTCAGAAAGCAGTTTGCTTAATGGAAAATACGATAATTCAGAAGTATTTTTTGGGCTTAAAAAAGACAGTATTTACGACTTAAAAGTGTCGGGTTATGGTAAATCTTTTTTCTTTGATTACAGAAATATCTTAAGCTATAAAAAATTATGAGCCTAACAACGCACCACGAAATCCTATCCCGGGCATTCGAGAAATTCCACGTACAAGGATTACCATTCGCTACATCGTTTAATCATTTTACTGAACCTGATACAGGCGACCCGCACGACCATCCGTTCGGGTTCAGGACGTATGTAATCTCAGGTAGTTACGTAGAATTAGTTTATGATAAAAAAGGGCGGTCTAAAGAATATAAAAGAGAGATAGGAACATCTCATTATGTTTTCGCTGACACTATACATAAAATTATAAACTTACCTAAAGGCGAATGCTACACCCTAATGATACCCAAACCTAAAATCCGTGAGCCACGTTTTTGGAGGTTTGAAAACGGTAAAGCGTACAGCAGGCAATGGAATGAGGAGGAATTTAAATTATATGAGATATGATACATTATAACAGCCCAGAAAACCAAAAAGAACGCGCTAATGTAGTTCCGTTGAGTATGGATGAACTTGAATTTATAACCCAGGTTATGAATATAGAATTTAAGTACGCTAAAGAAATCAGTATTGCGCAACGCCTAATATGGGATTACGAAAACCTTCAGCATATGAGGGAAACTGCACCGGTATGGATTTCGGTTAATGATAGGTTGCCTGAACCTAAAACATCTGTTTTGGTGTGTACTGATGCGGGTGTAAAACCTTCTTATTTTGATATTCATAAGAACTTTTATTCAGGATTCGATATTCTAACTAAATCCGTAACGCATTGGCAACCGCTACCACAATCACCAACAAAATAAAAACCATGACTAAAAAATCAAAGCTAAAAAAGGCTGTTTATAATCTTGAAGCACGGGTAAGGGTATTAGAGAAAGGCAGCGACTTCATGCAGGAAATAAATAACATTGAAACCGAATCGTTACTATTCGAGCCTACACAGCCGCTTACTGAATTGCCTGAAAGTTGGTTTATAAAGATAACGCCTGAAAACCTGTTATTACTGGAGTCTTGGTGCGGATATAATTTAATTATCAATAGAATAGTTTTGAACGGTAAAACCTGGGCGTCATTTATACCTGACGGACACACCGAAATATCCACCGAAGACTTTAAACGCTTAGTGCTTAAGGAAAACGTTTTGGAGGTCGGAAAGTGGTATAAAGTAAATTCAGAACCTAAATCAATATTCAGATTAGAAGGAATTAATGAAAAATGCATTGAAGCATATGGATTTGACTTTAAAGGCATATATTCAGATAAAAGCATTTGGTTTAATGGTACGATTGATAAATATACTTTTTTAGCCGCCACCCCCGAACAAATAGAAACCGCTTTAATAAACGAGGCTAAGAAGCGTGGGTATAGTGAGGGAATTATCGTGAAATCTTTTTTAGATAAAACAGCAAACTATAAACTTATATCTTCTGGAATAAAAATATCTACAGAATTTTATAACGGTGGTCAAGATGATTTTGCATTAAGATGCGGAGGTGCTTGTATTTATAGCAACGGCATCTGGGCAGAAATAATAGAGCCTGCTAAAGAGGAAATTGATTGGAGTAAAGCAGGGCAGTATGTTTACCTTGAAAACAGCAGGGGTATAAAAATAGTAATCACTTCAGGAGCTTATGACCGCACGTGTTTTTCAGGGACAACTATTAAAAACACTTTAGATGACCGTGGTATAGGAGGTTATTCTGACGAGTGGGTAAAATATAGATTTGAAATATACACAGGCGAACCTATAACACTATCTAACTAAAAATAAAACCCTGTAAAAATTAATTACAGGGTTTTTATTACCTTATTTTCCTCCCCTCAAACCTAACCGTCCTATTTTTGTATTCCGTTCGCTGCCCCTGACGTTCGCTATAGGCGCGTAACCCTTCAGCATCAGCTACCAGATTATTTACGGGCATTTTCGCTAACGTTTTATTCATAATACGCTCCATATCCGATGCGCTAACGCCTTCAATACGATTCATGGCTACCGCAGGTAATCCACTACCTAAAATACCGCTACTGGCAATATCAGGATAAACCTGTGAGCCTTTAGGTAAATCAATCAACGTATCTTTATTTGGTGTTAATGCCATTCTGCCGTCAGGGTAACGGATAACCTCGTGTTTTCCACCATCCCCTACTATCGCGCGTCCTCCGGGGTGGTTATCCGTACCCTCAGCATACGCCGGTAATGGTTTAGACGCTATCAAACCGATTTGTATCGCGCCTAATGTACCAGCCAATATAGATAGTCCTAAGTTAGGCAACGCCGCTACAACCGCGCTGGCAGTATTTATAATCGCATTAAATAATGCTGTTTCTTTAGCTGCTTTTGCCTCCCTGACACGTATCTCTCGTTTTTTATCTGCTAATTGGCGTTCTAATTCTTCCTCGGCATCAGCATTACCACCTGCGAATTTTTTACGTATCTCGTATTCGCGCTCTATATTCGTCAATTCCGCATCGAAGCGCGCCTGATTGTTTTGCTGCAGAAAATTAAACACTTCCTGGAATGCTGACATAGCCTCTAAACTTACGATTTTAAGTTTCTCCCCAGCGGTTTGTGCCTGGTCAAGCATTTTATCAAATGTAGATCCGGTTTTAGTTTCTATCTCTCCAGCCGCATTAATAAAATCATACGTTACCTGGTCAGTAAATTTAGTTAATGAGCCTAAACCTAAATCATTCAGGAATCCAGACGTTATACTATTAAAAAACTGATCCGTTGCAGATTTCATTTCCTGCCTTAAATTAGCAACAGACTGTAATCGTTTATTTTCTATAGATAAAGCCTGCTTTTCTAAATCAATCTGTTTTCCTTGTAATTTTTCTATAGCCTCATTATTTTCTAAAGTCTTACCCTGAGCTGATAATTTGTCTATTGCTCCCTGTATAGATAATTTCTGCATTCTCAATTCCTCAACCTGCGCGTCCTCTTGGGCGTTATTTATTTCACGCATACGGTTCTGTATCGCGTCAAAACCTTTCATATCGGTATCTACACCGACATTTTTAAGCAGCAAAGATATTTCACGAAGATTATCTATTTGTTTGCTGTCTATTTTATTTTGACGTTGCTGCGCTGATAGCTGTTCCCAAACCTCTTTTAACGCAGTTTCAGTCTCGTGGGCGACACCTATCATTTCTTGTGAATAATCTTCGTATGCTTTTAAGCTATCATAATTATATTGTTCTTCTAACGCGCCTATGGCTTGATTTTTATTTCGAGTTAATGCGTAGATACTGGCGTTAGCTTCTTTTTGGGACAATTCTCCTTTTTCAGCACTATTCCTTATTCTTACTATTTGATCTGAAACGCTTTTATTAATTTCAGATTCCTCCTGTTTTAATTGTAATGCCAGTATTCTTAGTGTCTCAACTCTTTTTATGTCTGCTAAATTTGTGATTATTTTGCTGTATTTTTCAGCGGCGGCTTCCCTATCAGCGTAACCGTTTTCCTCATTTTCAAATATATCTTTTTGAAACGCTGCTTCGTTTTCTAAACGGGTTCGATTTAATTCATAAGCACTCGCCTGAAAATCTACTAATTTTTGGTAATCTAAAGATTGTTGTCCTGATTCAGGTTGATACTCTAACCCTATAGACTCCTTTTTATAACGTATAGCTTCTTTTATTAGATTATTGCTTACAGATTCCTGGTAATTTTTTCGCTTTATATTTTCAGTTATAGCGGCTGTGTTCGCATTTTCTCTGTTGTAAGAATCCAGTAACTGATCTGTTGCGGCGGCAGCGCTTATAGTGCCGGCAGTAGCGGCTTTACGAATATTTCGCTGTCGCTCCTGCTCTGTGTTTACTAACTTAGTCTGTTTAGCTATAGCTGTATTTATATCAATTAATGATTTTTGGCTATTGTTGTATTTTTCAGAAATAGCTATACTATTTGACCTGGCTTCTAATGCTGAATTAACAGCCAGTTCCGCATCCTTTGTTTTTCCTAATAATATTTCCCCTTCTGTTAGTTTACCAAAATAAAACGCATATTCATTTTGTAGTTTTTTAACCGCTATAGCTCTTTCTTCATCGGATTTTTGGCTGTCTCTGGCTGTTTGTAGGTAAAGTCCGATAGTGGTTTTTTCATCAATTATGCTTTTTTTAGAAGCTTCCCTTGCTGTTGTTAATATTGCTTGACTATCAGCTAATGCATTTAAGGCTTTCACACCTTTAAATAGATTATTTGCCCATGTAACTATTTCTTTTCCGTATAAAGTAAGTATCGTAACTCCTACGGATAAAGCCGTCTGCCAGCTAAAAAAAGCTGTTGCTAATTGCTTTAACACACTTACCGTAGGTTGACCTGACGCTGCTAATTCTTTATTTCTTGCTACAAGATTAGCTATCTCATCTGAAAGTATAGGTAAGTTATTCGATATTGCTAAAAAGCCTGTATTAAGTGACACGGCGAATGCCGGTGCCTCACGTGTTAACTGATTTATTGCATTTCCAAGTCCATTCCATCCTCTCGCGTAATCTCCTACATGTCTTTGGTTCAATCCTAAATTGCCATCTATTTTTTTTAAACCGGTATCTAAAAGGCTCACTCTGGCAGCAACGGTAGAATATGTAGCTGCTAAATCTTTATATTGTTGGCTGTTGGTTTCTCCTGCCTGCTCTAACAAAAACATATCGGCAGCGAGAGCTTTAGCATTCATTCTTGTTTCGCCAAGCTCTGCGTCAAGCTTCTGGTAAGCATTCATTACCCCTAAAACTTCTTTTGCTTGTTTTTTTTGAGCAGCAGTAAGGTCTGATATTTGTACTTTTAACTTGGCATTTTCAATCGCTTCTGATTTCCTTAGATTACTAAGCTTTAACGATAGCTTTTCCTGTTCAGTCATAGCCGCATTCGCTTTCTGTACCGTAGCAGCGCTATCTCCCGATGCAGTTTTAGCCTGAGAGGGTACGGTTATTTTCATAGCGTTAATACGCTTAACCGCACCCTCAACGTCAGTTAATTTATCAATGAGTGCGTTTACCTCACTTACCGCGTTCTTATCTATTACCGATACAAATCCATTATCTGCCATTTCCGTATAAATTATACCGGTAAAGATAGTGAATAATGATTTACGTTAAAAAAGTAAAAATCCGTAGCGAGACTACGGATTTTTGTGTTTAACTAAATAATTCCAAATGGAAACTTCGATTTCTAAAGCAAATATACAAATAAAATCTTTACAAAATTAAAAAACCGCAAGGTCGAAGCTGCGGTTTTTAGAGTAGTTCACTGAGTTTCTTAACCCTTAAAAGATCACGGCGATTGCTGCCGATACTTAATTACTAACCATAAACTCAAACATTATGGTAACAACATCTGTAAAATACATTACAGTTAATTTAAATTTAATGTCGTCGTAGGAAACGGCTTTAAAAAATAACTGCAATCGCTAAAGAAGCAGCCTCTGCGACAACATCGGCTTTTTTACAAGTACAAATATACATTATTATTTTAATGTTTTTTGGCACGTCGATTAAAAATTAATAATTCAACCCTTAATTTCAACGAAAGCATTAACCTCTATTCTGTCTTTAGCTAAATCTAATATTCTCTTAGACTTATCTGCAGGGTAACCTGAAAGGCACTTCAAAATATTAAATACAGTTTCCTGATCTTTACACTCTGGTAATCCGGTTATTTTAGATTTATCAATCGTTGCATTTTCAATAAAACCCTTCAAAAAATCATTATCCGTAAATGCTAACAAAGCGTTATTTGCAGCCAACCTAAAGCTATCTGGCATAGCGTGTAAGATACTTGCTATAGCTATAATTGATTTATCGTATTCTGCTTTATCCATAACTATATATTTACACCCTCATCCTTTATCAACACTTTATAATTAAATCCCGCCCTTTTCAGCAACTTCTCCTGATGCTTTATTTCTTTCAAGCATTGCTTAGCTTTATTTATTTTATCAGTTACTTTCTTGGTTTCTGAATTTATAAAATTAATCATGGCTAATAGTTTTTAAATTTACTGTAAACAGGTATATAGTTGCCAAAGGTAATTATTTTTAGAACATATTAATTACTTTTTGGTTTTATTTTTACTCATAGCGGCTTTTTGGGCGGCATGACGTTCTTTAGCTGCATTCACATACTCAACCCATTCATACAGGCTGCAATTTTCATCTATGGTTATACCTTCAAGAGATAGCCGTAAATTAATTCGGTCTTTGTGGAAATTATAAGCTATTTTTTCTGATTTTACTTTCTCGCCTGCTATTTCCTGGTTTAATTTATTTTTTAGCTGGCCTATGATTCCATTTTTGATTCTATGGATTTCTTTTATCGGTTCCTTAACATTGAATTTAGGTTTTACTTCTGAGTAATTATTCAATATAGCCACTACACGCGATGTTTGTTCAGGATTCATAGTTACGAACTCCAATTGCGATATAGTTGCTGTAATGCCTGCTATAGCTGCCCTGATAGCTGATATACGTTTATGTTTCTGAATCCATGATTTTAACTGCGTGTTAGGGGCTAAAATATAATATTCATCGAATATTTTATCAAACACTTGCTCTACATCGGGCGCAGTACCTAACTTACTGTAATGCCCTGAATACATAACCTCAAAAAATATTTTAGCGGGTATGTTGCAGTCGTGCCAGTATATTATAGGTACGGTTTTAATACCTCTCTTAGTTCTGAATAATTTTATCATTGCCCCAACTGTCTTTTAATGAACCTAATTAATAACGGCGCGTGTACCTCACGCTGCAGCCTGTACCATTCTCCCTGATTCAAACCCATAATATCCTGACCGTACCTACCAATTAAATCATCGGTTTTATCATCTGTACTATCGAATATATACCTACTGTTCCCTAATGATTCAACAAATAACCCTCTTGTAAACGAACCCGTCAATATTAAATCGACTGTACCGCCTGCAAGAGGGTTTAAATTACGCTTGAATAATCCGTAACCTGAATTACGATAAAATCCTATAGCTGTGCCATCGGGTCTGTCGCCACGTTGAAATTCTTTATACTTCGCTGCTATTAGTTGCGGATCCCTTTGGATTATCTTTCGTGTTTCCTCCGGTATTTCCGTTACTACCCGGTTTAGCCGCCGTAGCATTTCCGCTGCTGATATTCCCATCTTTTAAGATTTTTTCAGCCAGTACGTAGTCTTTAGGGCTTAACGATTCGTAAACCTGCTCTACCTGGTCTTTATGAGGTAAAGATAAGAAATTATCGTATGCCTCCTGCGAGCCGAAAGTAATATTACCAACGGAGGGTATTTTATGTTTTTTCATACTATTATGAATATGTTTTTATTTCTAAACTTACTTTTGACATTTCATCAACATAACCACCAGTTATATCTGTACACTGCACTCTTACCGAATTTCCTCCTACTATGCTTGCAGTTATTGTGTGAGCGGTAATAGTGTCTGCTGTAACAAAAATAACACTTCTCGACGTTAGCTGAGTTCCGGAGAAAGTAAAGTTATATCTGCCTGTATTAACCCTGCTCGTTGATATAGTGTCAGTATAGGTGTTTTTTAGCACCGTAACAGTAGGATTGCCTGTTCCTGTTTGGTTTACTATAGCAACGTAGTTAAGATACCCTAATACTTCTGTCTCCTGATCTACATAACTAACTATATCCCGCATATTATCCCCTATATCTATAGGGGAAATACTGCCTGGGCTGGTTTTATCTGTTATAGCAGCATCAATCTGCGTAAACAATTCTATATTAGTAGGCATTATGCGAATACAGAGTTAAACACCATTGAGAATACCATAACTACTGCTGCGGTAACGGTAATTAAATCTGAAATTCCTTTATACAGCTGGTTATCTCCTACTAATGCTACATTTACAGGCGGTGTTGCGGTAGCGTCCCATAATTGAACTACTACAGGCGTGCCGGTTGTAAGCGCAGGTGTTGTAGTTATACGGTAAGTCCCCTCTGCTACAAGCGGTACGACAGTAGCTATTGTTATCGCGGCATTTGTTACCGGGTTATAAACTCTGAAATTAGCGGCTGTAAGGGCTTCAATGCCGTAAGATACGTTATTAACTGCATTAACAGCAACAACTATTCCTGCAACGGTAGCTGTACCCGTAATAGTCGCTCCTATAACCGCAGGTAAATCGTTAAAGTCAACATCAGACTGATCGATGTTATATGTAACCATACGTTTATTATACTGGTTTTCGTCGGTTAATTGAAACATAAACGGAGTAACCGCGTCCGTATCTCCTGCTTTAGGCGTGTAAGTTGACGTATTAGTCATTCCGCCTTTTAGAGCAGTAACGTAAAGTCCATCAGGACTAAGAGCCAGTATCATTGTTCCTGAATCATCGGCTATACCGTAATCGTATTTTTTACCATTTTTAGAGTAAAGGGCTTTATGGAAACCTATCCCTTTATCGTAGTTAAACTGATACTGAGGTTTAGCATTTCTAACCACAGAAATTCTGCCGCCGGTGTACTCTTGTGTTGTAGCTTCAGGAGTGTTGTTTATAAATTCTTTAGAATCCAAAACAGGCTCCCAATCGCCGGACTGAATCAAACCTACAAATCCATCGTAGTCTAAAGCTTCGAAAGCAGTCCTTAGCATACGCCACCCTGGTCTTATAAGAAAAGGGGTTTTATATTCTCCTAAAAACTGTTCACATTCTACTACGCCCAGCCCTAAAGAATCTTTATCGCAATTAATAGCATTTATTAATCCCATGATTTTAAGTGTATTTTATTGTTTTTAAACATTTATCGTTTATTGTAATCGTGGTATCGAAGCGCAAGGCATCGATGATGTCGGTCGTTTTATTCTCGCCGTTCTGTCCGTAGTTAGGAAATTCTACTGTAGTAAAAATACCGTCCCATGCGAATATTTGCGACTTCGTAAACAACTGTTCAATGTTACGGGCTAATGGAAACAAAACGTTATTGTATGAGGTTGCCCAGCGTTGTGAGTTTGTCATATCAACAGATGTATTCCTGGTCGCCAGTATAAGCGTTAGTGTAGCCGTTGCCGCAACCCGCTTCGTGTCATGCTCAATAGTATTCGAAGAATTATAAATTATCGGATATACTGATTTGCCGGGGTCATTACCGAATAATTTTATTAGTTTATTCCAATGAACGTCGTCTCCCCATTCGTATCTCGGTTTAAAACCAGCGAATACCGGTTCCGCGGTAGCACCTATATCAGGAAGCGTGTCAAATGCCTCAATCAGCCGTTTATGTACATTTATCATATCCCTAATATATTTTGAATTTGATAAAACCCGAAATTACCGATACTGTAATCTGTTTCATTTTCTTTAAGAAATTGATACAGGCTAACAAAATTAGGAGTATAGCTGCCGTATAATATACAGCCGCACCCGTGGTAATACTGATACATACTAACGAAATGATTCCAGTAATCGATAACGCGCTGCTCTGGTAAAACAGGTAATGAGTTGGCGGATTCCGAACGCTCCAAACCCGTC
>Ga0247734_1001575_pt1 | contig 17090 bp, 17 predicted proteins | sample UWRJL103311B2_FD_180933 | JGI IMG/M metagenome (GOLD analysis project Ga0247734, IMG submission 180933) | Plant litter microbial communities from Arlington Agricultural Research Station in Wisconsin, United States - UWRJ-L103-311B-2 | ecosystem: Environmental > Terrestrial > Plant litter >... | reverse complement strand
CAGGGCCAGGTGATTGTTTCTTTTGTTGTAAATGAACAGGGATATATTCGTAATCCTAAAATTGAGAAGGGAATTGGTTCAGGCCTGGATGAAGAAGCATTGCGTGTTGTATTGAAAATGCCACGCTGGGAACCCGGCATACAAGGCGGAGAACCGATTGCGGTACAATATAATTTACCAATTACATTTCAGGCAAAATCAGAAGAAAATAAACGTCAGGGGCAATTAATACAGGCTACAAAACCGTCGGCTTATCCTTCAATAAACCAAGCTCCTGATATGACAATCGGACGTGATATAGCAGTAGGTGCAGGAGCAGAAAATTATGGAACTATTAAGAGAACAGTGCCGGCAACAACATTTGAGTCTGGAAGTAACACTACAACCAGATCAAGAATAGTTATAAAGGGTTTAGATTCTCCATTGAGTTTAGTAAATCCGCCTCTTTATATATTGGATGGAAAAATAATGGAAGATAAAGATTTCTTGAAAACAGTAAATCCTGATACAATCCAATCTATTTCTGTTCTTAAAGGGCAGGGTGCAATGACACAATATGGTTTTAAAGCAAGAAACGGCGTGATTTTGATTGAAACTAAGAATAAATAGCAGTTGATATAAAAGCAGACTTTTTGTAATCTCATGGATTTAAATAGAAATACCCGGCTAAATTGTCCGGGTATTTTTATTTTTTCATTGCAAGAAATTATGTTTCTATATTTTTGTCTGAAAAGTAACACTTACCAGATAAATTCATCCTCATGTCACTTCTTAAAGCAGCCATTATCGGTGGCGGACACATTGCTGATCAGAATCATATTCCGGCATTAAAAGCCTTAAATGAGCAAGTAGAAGTGATTGCCATTTGCAGTCGGGACATAGAAAAAGCAACAGCATTAGCAGATAAACACGGAATTCCGTTCGCTTTTGATAATGCAGCAGAAATGTATGATCAAGAGCAAAATTTAGATCTGATCATTAACTGCACTGCTAATAACCTGCATTATCCTTACACGATGCAGGCACTGGAAAATGGTTGTCATGTTCTTTGCGAAAAACCACCGGCCATGAATGCGAAGGAAGCAAGAGAAATGGCTGATCTGGCAAAAATCAAAGGAAAAATATTAGCCTATAACTTCCAGCGGCGACAGTCACCTGAATATACCTTACTGAAAAAATTTCAGGAACAAGGCAGATTTGGAGAGATTTATCATATTAAAGCCAATTACCTGCGGCGAAGAGGAATTCCGGGCTGGGGAAATTTTACCAATAAAACCATTCAGGGCGGTGGTGCATTGATAGATCTGGGCGTACATATTCTGGATATGGCGTTAGGTTTGCTGGATTATCAAATGCCTGACCGTATTATTGCTAACATATACGATTTCATTGGTAAGGCGGGCGGCAAAGGATTAAAAGGAGAATGGGATCCAACAAAATTCGAGGTGGAAGATGCATCTTTTGCCTATTTATCATTCCCAAATAATGCCAGCATTGCTTTGTCAAGTTCTTTTGCATTAAACCAACAGGAAGAAGAAATTGTTAACCTGGAAGTTTTTGGCACAAAATCCGGTGGCAAGTTGTATCCACTTTCAATTTTCACCGAAGTTGCCGGAGAACTGGCAGATGTTTCTTTCCCTCATTTAACTGAAACCGATAATCAATTACAAAATACAATTGCTTTTATTGATGCGTGTAATGGAAAGGAAAGTAATATTTGTTCAGCAGAAGAAGGTGCGATCTTACAGGAAATTATAGAAAAAATATATCAAAGTGCTACTCCGGTCTGACGGCGCTCAAAAACGCTTTTAAAGAAAAATAACCTCCAGCCGGCTGAACGGATTTACAGCCATTTTCCATTAATATAAAATAAAAACGCCTCGTGAAACAAAATTCACAAGGCGTTTTAAATATCTTCAATTGACTTTCAAGGTCTTTCCTCCCTTCTTCCCCCGGCTCCCTTACTTCGCCGTCGCCATCACCATTTTAATATCCTGCTTGGCACCAAGTTCCAGTACATCCACCAAATCCTGCACCGCAAGATTTTTGTCAACTCTTAATATGATGGTTTTCTCTTCGGTTCCGGCAAATATATTTTTCAATTCCACTTCCAGATTTTCAAAGGCAATAGCTTGTTTATCAATATAATAAACCTTTTTATCATCGACTGATAAAGTAATTTGTTTTTTGTACATCTGTTGCGATGCCGATGCTTTTGGCAACATCAGTTTGATGACATTCGGATTTGACATAGTAGAAATGATCAAAAAGAACAGCATCAGGAAAAACATAATATCGCTGAGTGAGCTCGTAAATACCTCCGGGGCAAACCGGCTCTTTCGACGTATTTTCATATATAATTTTCAATGAAAGAATGATAGAATGCGTGAATACGTTTCCAAATTCACAGCATAATAATTACCTTGATGCAACAGGCTTTTGCAGTACATCTATAAAATCCGACGCCGCCATTTGCAATCTCAAAGCAAAACGGTCAATTTTCATGTTTAATAAATGGTATCCCGCGTAAGCGATCAAACCAATGATCAAACCTGAACCGGAAGTAATCATTTTTTCATACATACCACCCGCAATCGTACTGATATTGAAGTCATTGGATATCGATATATCAAAGAAAATACGGATAATCCCTGAAATTGTACCCACAAAACCAAGCATAGGCGCGATACCGGCAATTACACCGAGATAACCCAGATTACCTTCCATACGCTGAATTTCGATCTGACTTGCATTTTCAATAGAAGTTTCAATATCCTTGATCGGATAACCTATACGACCAATGGCGCGTTCGAAAATACGGCCCGCTGCATTGTGCTGATTGCGGCAGGACGACTCGGCTGATTTTAGATTTCCCTGCTGAATGAAATCTTTTACGTTATCTACAAATTGAGGATCTATCTTTCCGTTAGACCCAATTCCCATATACCGTTCAATAATAATAAATAATGTAGCTATAAAAAGCAGCCCGAGCGGGAACATAACTATCCCTCCTTTACCCAGAAGGTCAATAACAGAAAGTCCCTGGTCAGCGATTGGTGCAGCCAAAGTAGAGTCAGAAAGTGCTTGTAGAAGCATCATATTTATAGTGAAAGTGAACAATTACGCGTACAAAACAGAGGTCAATCCGGTCAAAAAATTACTTTGAACATAAACGGAGTAAGGCCCGGCTTATTGTTTAAAGGGCAAAGATAGAAAAATTACTCTTTGCGCGTAATCCAACCTTCTTTTACATTGTCTGTTTCGTCATATAAATCTGATAATAACAATGTAGTTTCAATGGATTGGATTGTAATGGAATCGGATAGTTTATACGCATCATCCGCCAGTAACCAATGATTATCCGTCGTACGACGGTAAACTTCAACACCTACGTTCAGCGAGTTAACCAGCACATATTCCTGCAAACTTTCAATATCACGGTAAGGCCGGAATTTATCACCGCGGTCACAAGCCCCTGAACCTTCGGAAATGACTTCGATTAATACGGTTGGATTAGTGATCGTATTTTTGTCTTTTGAAGAGTATTTATTAGGACCACAAACGATTACAATATCCGGATAGCTATAAAGGGAATTCTCAGGAATATGAATACGCTGGTCACTTGAATAGCTGCGGCAGGATTTTCCTTTTTTTAAAATAGAGTAAATCTCTCCTGATACATTTTCTTTAATCTTGTTATGATTGGATGTGCCTCCTGCCATCATGAAAACTTCACCTTGGAAATATTCGCTTTTATAATCGGCTAATTCTTCCATTTGAAGATATTTATCTTCCGTATAAATAGTTTGGGTGGCAGCTGACATAGTATCAAATTTATTTTATCAAAAATAGCAAATCTAAATTAAATCATACTTTCTACATGACAACGATGTTAAGCTAAGTATAAATTTTCTTCTTTTATTTTAATCTATAAATTTTCCGAAAATCGTCCGCCGTATTGATTCACTATATACCTTTGCCCCGAAATACATTTTTCCATATTGTATTCGTTACTGCTATTGTGAGAAGTTCTGCAAAACAATTTATATCACTGGGTTTGCTCAGCCTTATGCTTGTAAAAGTATGGGTGATCCCTCTGTTGTATCTTGATTTTGAAATCCGACGAGATTATATCGTTGCTAATCTCTGCGTAAACCGCAGTCGTCCGATGATGAACTGTAATGGTAAATGTTTTCTTGCCAAACGTATTGCTGCTTTGGAAGAACAGGAAAAACGCCAGGCAGAAAAAAATTATATGGCCAGATTAATGGATCATGTTATGGATAATCGTTTGTATTACAGCCTGACGCCTCCATTTACATCTTTTGAGATTCCTTCCGAAATTACATTTACATATTCTTCCCCTTTTACAGCACGAATTGCTGTTGATGAAATCTTTCATCCGCCCCTCGTTTAATAATTTTCTTTCAACTTATTGGTTTGCTTAAATTTCCGTTTTCGGAAATAGCGTTTTTTATTTTTCCATCCGAAAGATTGGATTGTTGCTTTTCAGCTTCAGGTCCTTATTTATAATTATTAATACAAAATCATGAAATTTAACTTTTCATCCATATATTTATTTCTGTCTCTGATTGCTGTTTCTCTGATTTTCACCTCCTGCAACGATAATGATGTAGTGATTGATCCGACTACTACCGGACGCATCCGAATCGAGTTTGACAATATAGTTGGTGACCGGGACCTGACTTTAAATACAGCAAATTACAAGAATGCAGCAGGACAAAATTTCACTGTCTCCAAACTGAATTACTATATTTCCAACATAAAACTACTTATGGCTAATGGCAGCAGTTTTACAGTTCCACAGGATTCAAGTTATTTTTTAATCCGTGAGTCTATTGCTGCTTCTCAGGAAGTTACCATTAATAATGTTCCTGCCGGAGAATATACAGGCGTTCAGTTTATAATCGGCATAGATAGCTTGAGAAGTGCATCTGATGTGTCAAAACGCAAAGGAATCCTTGACGAACTTTCTGGCCCAACCAATGCGGAAGGCATGTATTGGAACTGGAATCCGGGGTACATTTTCCTGATGCTGGAAGGCACTTCAGACTCCGCTTCGTCTCCAAACGGTAAAATTTATTACCATATAGGCGGCTTCGGCGGTCGTACTGAAAAGACATTAAACAACATCCGTACAGCCAAAGTGGATTTTGGGGGTAAAAAAGCAATTGTTACATCCACACTTAGCCCGGAGGTGCATTTAATGGCTGATGTATTAAAAATATTCAGTGGTTCAACACAGGTAAGTTTTAGTAAAAATCCCAATGTCATGTTTCAGGATTATTCCAGCTTCATTGCCAATAATTATGTGAACATGTTCACGCTGGATCATATTCATGCAGATTAAATTTAATCAGCATTTACTTACAATGAAAAAGATAACTCTTCTTTTTACAGTTATTTGCCTGTTTCAGATTCTGATTTCATGTAAATCAGAATCTGAAACAGAAACGCCCGTAATACCGGAAAAAACTACGCCTACTCCTCTTAGCTGGAAAAAACCCGCTTATTTCCCTGATCCTGTTTACGATCTGTCTAAAAATCCGCTTACAGAAGAAGGCGTTGAACTGGGGCGGTTTTTGTTTTATGATGGAATTCTTTCACGTACTAATAAAATAGGATGTGGAACCTGCCACCAGCAGCAATCCGCTTTCACACATCATGGACATGATCTGAGCCATGGTGTAGATGATCTTTTAGGATTCCGCAATTCGCCGGCAGTACAAAACATGGCCTGGAACACTTCTTTCTTTTGGGATGGCGGCGTGCACGACATGGATATTGTCCCTCCGGTTCCTATTCAAAATGAAGTTGAAATGGGTGAAAAAGTGGGTAATGTGATTGAAAAATTACGTAAAACACCGGTTGCCGGAGATGCCAAACAGGTTAATTATCCTAAAATGTTTAAAGCTGCATTTGGTACAGACGAAATCAACTCTGAACGCATGATGAAGGCGCTTTCTCAATTTATGATGACGCTGGTTTCTGTCAATTCCAGATATGATTATTATAAATTGGGAGATGCTTCTGCGCTTACAGTGCAGGAAAAAGAAGGTATGGCGCTTTTTAAACAAAATTGTGCAACATGTCACGCTGGTGAGCTTTTTACCGATAACAGCTTTCGCAATAATGGATTGATTCCCAATAAAATAAATGATCAGGGACGATATGGCATTACATTGAACGAAATGGACCGGCTAAAATTTAAGGTTCCAAGTTTGCGTAATGTTGGCCTTACGGCTCCTTATATGCACGACGGACGGTTTTACACATTGCAAGAAGTACTTGATCATTATGCCAATGACAAAAATAGCAGCTCCATAGACACCATGCATAATTCTCCTACACTGGATCCGGTTTTAAAGATTGCCGGTCAAAAAAAGGGAATTAAATTATCTGCCTCAGAAAAACAATCTATTATTGCTTTTTTGAAAACCTTAAATGATGAGCAGTTTATTACAGACAAACGATTCTCTGATCCTGGTGTCGGAACATCATTATAAACGAATTCAATTATGAAAATTAAATATATTCTCTTTTATATTCTTCTGCTTATTTCTCCCGCATCCTTTGCCTGTGATGCGTGCGGCTGTTCCAATAGCGGTGCTTATTTTGGGCTGATGCCTCAGTCCAACAAATCTTTAATTGGCGTTAGGTACCAGCATTTAAATTTTGTCACTCATCCGGATAGTCACGTATTGCGGACAGAAGAAAGCTTTAATGTGACGGAAATTTATGCACGGTTTTTTCCAATCAAACGCGTGCAGGTCATGGCATTTCTTCCTTACCGTTTTGCACAGCAGATCACAACTTCTGATACAAAAAAACAAAATGGAATAAGCGATGCAACGGTTCTGATCAATTATAATGTGATCAATACATTTATGGATAAAGAATCAAGTTCAAGTTTTAATCATACACTTTTGGTCGGAGGCGGAATTAAAGTTCCAACGGGGCGCTTTAAGTATGATGAAAGTAACCTGACTGAAGTCGCCAATGCCAATTTTCAGTCTGGCACCGGAAGTACTGATTTTATCCTGAGCGCATTTTATACGGTGAATAAAAACCAGTGGGGACTTGCCATGAATGCTTCCAGAAAATTTAACACAACCAATATTGAGCATTACCGCTTTGGCAATCAGCTATATGGCACCGTTGATCTTTACCGTTCATTTCCTATTGGTAAATTTACCTTGACTCCAAATGTAGGCGTGTATGGAGAAAAGTCAGAATTGGGTACAAAAGAAGGTAAAAAAGTACTTGAAACCGGCGGAACGCTTCTGAATGCGACAGTAGGTGTAACACTTTTTGCTAACCGCTGGACAATAGGAGTTAATGCTCAGCAACCTCTGGCCCAAAATCTTTCAGCTGGTTTTGTTCAGGCCCGTTCCAGAGGAATGATTCAGGTTGGCTGGTTATTCTAGATCCCGGAATTACAGGTTCATTTCAAAATTTCTATTATCATTCAAGTCAGGCGACAGTCTCTGACTGTATGTATTTTTTATATAACATGCTAAAAATCAGCATGATGTATTTTCCTATATTTTATATTCAAACAATTTTTATTGAAAATAATGAAAAGATATTCCTTAATTATTCTTGCCATATCCTTCTTATACAGTTGCAGTACGACAGGCGAAAAGGAGAATAACACTTCAAATGATGTAACTGAAAATCACGATCATTTGCATGGCGGTTCCAGCGATATTACAAAAGAACTTATGGCTATTCATGACAGTATTATGCCTGCCATGGGAAAACTGATGAGTTTAAAACGGGAAGTTTCTGATGACATTAAAATTACTGATAGTTTAATGGCTGTAAAATCAAGTGATGTTTTGAAAAAAAGAAAAAAAGAAGCACTTAACCTGAACACTCAATTGGAAAAAGCGGATCATGAAATGATAAACTGGATGCATCAGTACAAAGCTGATACACTTGCTAAACTGAACAAAGAACAAGCAGATGTATATATTGCAGATCAGAAACAAAAAATTGAAACTGTTAGGGATTTGATGCAAAGAAGTATCAGTGATGCACAGCTTTTCATTCAGAAAAAATAATAGTCATGAAAAAATCAGAAATTTATTTATTGGGTTTATTGATCATTTTTTCAGTTGGTTGTCAAAAGAAATTGCCATTTATAGGTGAGTCCGATGTTGTTAAAAAAATGGTGGACGGAAAGGAAGTGGAAGAAATAATATATCCGGTCATTCCCGCTTTTTCATTTTTAAACCAGGATAACAAAACTATAACTGAAAAATCTTTTGATGGAAAAATATATGTAGCAGATTTCTTTTTTACAACCTGCCCTACTATTTGTCCCATCATGAAAAAGAACATGCTGAAAGTATATGAAGCTTATCATGACAATCCGGATATCAGGATTTTGTCACATAGTATTGATCCTGATCACGACAGTGTAGAAGTTTTAAAGAAGTACGCAGAAGACTTGGGTGTAAAGGGCGACATGTGGCAATTTATAACGGGTAACCGTGAGAAAATTTATGAGATTGGAGAAAAACATTATCTGGTCAGCGCAAGGGCAGATGCCAATGAACCAGGCGGATATATTCACAGTGGGCACTTCGTGTTAATTGATAAAAATAAACATATCCGCGGCATGTATGACGGAACTACGGATGAGGGAACGAAGCAGTTAATTGAAGATATAAAGGTGTTGCTGGAGGAATAGAATGCAACCAGTGTAAGACTCAAATATAGCAGATAAAAATTATTTTATCTGCTATATACAACTGAATATCATACCACTACCGATAAATCAAGTGCGTATATTTACTCTCGTTAAACCCGCAATTTTACTCTTGTCCATGGCTGTTTTGAAGTGATACCTTTGGGTAAACAAAACAGGATCATGAAAACAATACACAACGATGCCCTGGAGGCTACACTAACTACGGACGACGAAGGAACAGTCCGTGAAATTACTCATTTTGAGAAGCCATTTGAGGGAGACGGGATCTCGCCGCAAATGGTGGCAGAAAATTATATTAAGCAAATGAGCAGCCAGTTTGGGCTTCCTGACGATTCATTGCAAAAAATGAGTTTATCAGCCGAAGACAAACCTGTTACACAGGAAAGTGAACTAAGATTCGAAAACGAAAAATTACTGTTTGATAACAGTACAGTAAGCTATCAGCAAACTGCACTTGGCTTACCGGTTTGGGGAGCTGGAATTACGGTGCAAATTAAGCATGAACCTTATCGCGTACTAAACAGTACTTCTACGGTATTCGAAAACATTGATGTAAAAAAACCCGCAGCAGCTGCCTTAAAAAAGTACGAAAAAGTAAGCCGAAAAGAGCTGAATGAAGCTTTGGAAGGAGAAGACAAAAAAGCTAAACTTCCTGCGGAAATCAGGATGAATAGCTCAAAATTGTATGTCTATCGCTATGAAAGTGCCAATCGGGAAGTTTCACATGAAGGAGAAGAAGAATCTTTTTCAAGCCACAAAGAAGAATTTACTTTGCCGCCTGTATCGGATAAAATTAAGGACGGAAGTTTTTATGTGGTTTCTGAGGTAAAATTCGAAACCGGCCCGGCCGAATACCCGACGCCATATATTGCCTTGATTGAGGTAGAGACAAATAGTATTTTATACCTCCGCTCATTGTCATCAGATCTTACAGGACTTGTTTTTAAAGCAGATCCTTTTACAATGACAGGCAATCCGGCCAATACTGCAAATGCTTCTGATGCTGTATTAAATCCACTTCGCTCCGCAGTAACATTGCCGGGCCTTGTACCGCCAGTTGGTGGGAATCAGGCATTACGAGGTAATTTTGTAAAACTGGCCGAAATTGAAACACCAGCAATAGCTTCGCCAACAATACCGGCAGCCGCCAGTTTCAATTATAATGTCAGAACTAATAACTTTTCCGCTGTAAATGCTTATTACCACAACGATCGTTTTTTCAGGTTTGTAACAAGTTTAGGTTTTCCGTCGTCTTATTGGGGAAGTACTGCATTTCCCCTGCCTGTTGACCACCGTGGTTTAGGCAATGTACTCAACGCACACTGCGTAGGAAATGGGTCTGGCGGAATCGGACATGCATGTTATGCGCTTGCAGATACCAGCAATACTACAAATCCAATTGGAATTACGGTAGATTGGCGCGTTGTACTGCATGAACTGGGAGGTCATGGTATTTTATATTGCCATGTTAATTCACCTAATTTTGGATTTGCCCATAGCGCCGGTGATTCTTTTGCTGCTATTTTAAACGATCCTGACTCCAAAGCCGCGGACAGATTCGCTACTTTTCCATGGCTGCTGCCCAATCGCCGTCATGATCGCAGTGTTGCTGCCGGTTGGGGCTGGGGAGGTGCTAATGATATTGGTGGTTACAATTCAGAACAAATCCTAAGTACCACTTTATTCAGAATTTATCAAAGCATTGGTGGTGATTCCGCAGATGTAAACATGAGGACTTTTGCTGCCAGGTTTACACTTTACCTTGTTCTGAGAGCAGTGGGTAATTTGACCCCGTCTCATGCAACTCAAACGGGTGTAGGACTGAATAAAGTTACTGCATTTGCAAACGAATTAATATCTGCCAATTTGGGCGACTGGACTACCGAAGGACAGGCTGGTGGTGCTTATGGAAAAGTAATTCGCTGGGCTTTTGAAAAGCAAGGATTGTATCAGGGTAAACCACCTTTGGTAGATGTATATATCAATGATGGACGCAACGGGGAATATCAGTATCAGCCAGTGCATTGGGCTAATCAGAATGTATGGAACCGCCGGTCGGCAGATGGCATAGCTACACATCAGGAACCTATTGTGGGAGTAGTAAATTATGCTTATGTTAAAATCAAAAACAGAGGAACGCAAACTGCTACCGGCGTAACTGTTAAAGGTTATCAGGCCAATCCGGGTGTAGGTTTAAGCTGGCCCGCAGACTGGCAGCCTATGGCTACCTCCCAACTTTCAGCATCAAATGTAGCTGGAAATAATGCAGCTGAAATAATTGTTGGCCCGTTCAAGTGGATACCGCAAAACATTGGTCACGAATGTATGATGATGGTTGTATCAGCTACCGGCGATCCAAGCAATATCGGTAATTTTGGAGCAGGTGAATCTATACCTGAATGGAGATTGGTACCTAATGATAATAATATAGGTCAGCGAAATGTAGCACCAATAGCCGGTGCCGGTGGCTTGGCCAATCTCCTTGAATCGTTACATAAAAGAGTATTTTATGTACGTAATCCTTTCCCTGCCGAGGCAAAAGTCACATTTGAAATAAGTTTACCCAAGCCTTTGGACAGACGTAAGGTAAGCATAACGATAGCCGAATCAAGAGATAACGTAATAGTGGTTCAAAAAAATGAAAAAATCCCTGTCACGCTATTAGTAAATGCTGAAATCAAAGACGAGATCAAACCGGAAGAATTTGGCAGGGATGTGTTTGTCAACATAAAGGTAAAAGCAAATGGTGTTAGCATTGGTGGTATGGTTTATCAGATAGACCCATCTTTAAAGGAACCAACGGGAAGACCGCGCAGAGGTTTAGACGAATCAGATTTAGCAGAAAACACTAATTTGACGACTACTGTGGAAGGCTTTTTCCCTGATGGCAAGCTGGATGGGCGGAAAGTTAAAAAAGTAAGTATTAAAAAAATAAATCTGGATGTCGAGTTTGAGGATTAAACTTCATTAGTAAACCTTTCATGTACATCTGCGGGTTTTGGATCATTAACGGTTCAAAACCCGCTTTTTATTGATAATTTTAATACAAAAACAAAGGGACAAAATAGCTGATTAAAAAAATATCTACACCTCTGTATAAGTAGATAAGCCTGGCTTTTTGCGTTTTCATACAAATAATACATTCTTTTTCACTGACGAAAGTCACGATTAAACATTCATTAAAATCAAGGAAATCTGCGATTTGCATCGTTTCTTTGCAAAAATTTTAAAGCTGACAATTAAATAAATATGCAAAGCGGAGAAAAAAATGCACAACCCTGGTTGGGTAAAATGCAGGAAAAATGGGGATTGGAAACAACCAGGCAAGTTCTTTTAGTACTAGCTGTTTTTAGTTTATCCGGATCATCCGTTGTCTGGCTCAGAAAAGGCTTATTTTATCTTCTGGGATATGATGAAACCACACCTATGTGGCTGAAAACGATCACTTATATTTTATTTATATTCCCGACATATCAAAGTCTTTTGCTGTTATATGGTTTCTTACTCGGCCAGTTTTCTTTTTTTTGGGAAAAAGAAAAGAAAATGTTTCGCTGGGTAGCTGCGAAGTTCAAGAAATAAGAAGAATTCAGAGATTGACTTAAAAGGATAGTTTGATGCAAATAGCTCAGTCTATCCTTTTTCATTGTTGGTAGTTTATTGACAAACATTGATTTTTTGCAGGAGTATGGGAAGCATCTTTCCTGTACTCCTCATTTTATTTATACCTTTGTAAATTATTTCAATTAGGGTTCAGAATCATACATATCATTCCATGTTTGAAAACTTACAGGATAAGCTTAATAATGCCTTTCGCACACTAAAAGGAAAGGATAGAATTTCAGATATAAATGTTGCTGCAACTACCAAAGAAGTTCGGAAAGCATTGGTAGATGCGGATGTTAACTTTAAGGTTGCCAAGGACATTACCGACAGGATCAGGGAAAAAGCACTTGACCGCAAAATATTGATCTCGGTTGAGCCCGGTCAGATGTTCGTCAAAATCGTTCAGGAAGAACTGACCGAACTGATGGGCGGCCAGGCAGAAGGCATCAACATCAAAGGTGATCCGGCTGTTATCTTGATTGCAGGTTTACAAGGTTCAGGTAAAACCACTTTTACAGGAAAACTGGCTTATCTGCTTAAAAAACAAGGAAGACAAGTTCTTCTAACGGCTTGCGACGTGTATCGTCCGGCTGCGATAGAACAGCTGAAAGTACTTGCCGAACAGGTTGGCGTTGAAGTATACTCGGAGCTTGAGAATAAAAATCCGGTTGAAATTGCTAAAAATGCAGTTGCTCACGCCAGAAAAATTGGAAAAAAGATTGTCATTATAGATACAGCCGGTCGTCTTGCTGTGGATGAGGTGATGATGCAGGAAGTTCAGGATATCAAGTCTGCTGTAAATCCATCAGAAATTCTGTTTGTCGTGGATTCCATGACTGGTCAGGATGCGGTAAATACGGCTAAAACTTTCAATGAAAGACTGAATTTTGATGGCGTTGTACTTACAAAACTAGACGGTGATGCACGTGGTGGAGCGGCGCTTTCGATCCGTCAGATTGTAGACAAGCCGATCAAATATATCAGTACAGGTGAAAAAATGGAAGCGCTTGATTCTTTTTATCCGGATCGTATGGCGAGCCGGATCCTTGGAATGGGTGACGTAATATCTCTCGTTGAACGTGCACAACAGGCATTTGACGAAGATGAAGCCAAGCGTATCAATGCCAAAATGCGTCAGAATAAATTTGATTTTGACGACTTTCTTGGTCAGTTACAACAAATCAAAAAGATGGGTAATGTAAAGGATCTGATTGGTATGATTCCGGGAATGGGAAGTGCCATGAAAGACCTGGACATTGATAATGAGTCTTTCAAACCTATTGAGGCTATTATTCAATCCATGACGAAGAAGGAACGTGAAAATCCCGATATGATTGACGGAAGCCGTAAAAAAAGAATTGCAACCGGTAGCGGAACTTCTATATTACAGGTCAACAACCTGATCAAACAATTTGATGAAATGCGAAAAATGATGAAGAAAATGAACACCATGCAAGCTGCGGGTAAACTCGGAAAAGCAATACGCCGTTAATTTTATCCATCAGGCATTCATGCCATCATTTGTCTTTATTATTTTGTAATGAAAAAAGTATTTTTACTGGTTATATTATTGACAATTTGCTGTCAGGAGAATCTTATGGCCCAGGCTTCGGTAGGTTATTATCCATGGAGCAGCCTGCTTACCGTGAGCACCAGTCCCAAAAGAGCAATATGGCTGGATACCCGGTTTCAAACCAATTCATTGTTCAGCAGCCTCAGTGTCGATATTTTACCTATGATTAATCTTAAAAGAGGCGAGGTTGTTCAGTGGTATGTAGGCGGAGGTTTACGGTTAAACCCTCTGTATCGTATTGCTGATGCTGATGCTGACCTGATAACCATTGACGGGTATTCCATTAATGTAGGCGTTCGTATTGCTCCTCTGCCTCAAAACCGCAATATCCAGCTTGCCCTGGAATTAAATCCCTATGTAAAAGATGACTTTGCAAGTGGTGTTTTAAAAAGCCATTTCGGAGTAGTCTATGTTTTCAGTAAAAAGAAAAAGGATTCAGTAGTTGAATAATAATTAATTGCTTAGGCATAATTTTCTATTAAACTGTTACCTGACATTGTTTTCCCGTCATACGAATATAAATATTTCTGATTCACAGATTATATTTTTAAAACTGATAAAATAAATTCCGCACAAAATGAAAAAAAACTTTTTGAACCTTGCATTCGCATTATTAATCAGTGCAATTACATTTTCTTCATGCTCTAAAAAAGCAAAGGAAGAAACCAAAGAAGCTACAGAAGCTGTTTCTGACGACGCAAAAGATGCTGCAACCGATGTAAAAGAAGGTGCACAGGATGTTGCATCTGATGTAAAAGATGCTGCTGGTTCGGCAGCTGGTACTGTTGAAAGTAAAGTGAGTAAACTGAGCGCTTCTGCAAAAACTGAATACGATGCGATCACTAAGGAAATCGAACGCCTTGATACTAAAATTGCTAATGCATCGGAAGCTGAAAAGGTAAAGCTTGAAAAAACAAAAGAGACCTTTGTTAAAAAACGCGATGCTCTGTTAGCAGACTAACATTCCAGATAAATAAACAGAACAAAATGGAGCAACCTTGTGTACAACGGGGTTGCTCCATTATTTTTAGCAGTATATTCCTAATTCCTTTCTTATCATGCATTTTTTCAAGAACAAAATCCTGATCTGCTTTTTGGCAATATTATCTTTCCAGGAATCTGTATTCGCTCAGAAGTTAAAAAAAACACTTTTTGTAATTGTAGACGGAATTTCCAGTGATTCAAAAGAAAAAATCCCTACTCCAAATCTGGATGCAATAGCAAAAGTCGGTGGTTATACCAGGGCTCATGTAGGTGGCGAAAAAGGGACTTACTCAGAAACACCTACCATTTCCGCTGTCGGTTATAATAGCCTGCTAACCGGAACCTGGTTTAATAAACACAATGTACCTGACAATGATATTAAAGATCCCAACTATAATTATTGGACTATATTCCGTTTTTTCAAAGAACAATATCCACAAAAAAGCAGTGCTGTTTTTTCAACCTGGCTGGATAACCGTACAAAACTGATTGGAGAAAGTTTACCACAAACCAATTACCTGCGTGTAAATTATCCATTTGATGGATTTGAGCTGGATACCATTCATTTTCCTCAGGATAAAGAAAAACTTTATATTCATCAGATTGATGAAAAGGTTGTTGATGAAGCAGCATCATACATCCAGTCAAATAGCCCTGATCTTTCCTGGGTTTATTTGGAATATACCGATGATATGGGACATAAATATGGCGATAGTGAACAGTTTCACAAAGCTATTCAAATGATGGACGACCAGATGGGACGGTTATGGAAATCCATTCAATACAGAGAGAAAAATTTTAATGAAGACTGGTTAATTATCATCACAACCGATCATGGACGTGATCCTAAAACAGGCAAAGGCCATGGCGGCCAGTCAGATCGGGAAAGAGGGACATGGATTGTGACAAATGCAAAAGATCTGAATGCTAATTTTAAAGCAGCTCCCGGTTTAAGCACATCTCCCACGGTTTCGTCCATACCCGGAATTGTTGATATTATGCCTGCAATTGCGAGACATCTGGAGATTAATATCCCAAAGGAACAAGCGTTTGAAATTGACGGAGTTTCAATAACCGGGAAAATCTCTATTATTAATCCCACTGTAAAAAAGACTAGCGGCAAAATAAACTTCAGCTGGAAAACATTGAATCAGGAAGGAAAAGTAAAAATCTGGCTTTCAACTACTAACTATTTTAAAGATGGTGGAAGAGACCGTTATTTTTTAATGGACGAAGTACCAGTTACAAATGAAAAAGCCGAAATAGATATATCCAAATATCCTTCCGGCTTTTTCAAAATTGTATTAGAAGCAAAGTATAATAACCTGAATCGCTGGATTGTGGAATAAGCTAATTTAGACTTTCCAAATCTTGAAGACTTGGAAAGTCTCCGGAACTAGTTTCCTCCTCTCCCTGCTCTGTAAGAATCATATTCTTCAAGCAGTTTAGCTAAATCATCATCCCCGCCAAATTCCAGTTGTTCTTCTTTGATAACATATTGCATTTTATTTTTTTCATCAGAAAGCAACTTTAAAAAACTGTTTTTATCTTTTAAACTAACCAACGTTAATTTATCATTTTTTACAATATAGAGCTTAGCATCAGGATCCATAGTGGTAGTAGCGCTGGCTTTTTCAACTTTAATCGGGCTTTGATAACGTTTCAATAATTTAGTTTCGCCATCGTATACAATACGATAAAAATTCTTATTCGTCAAACCGTTTCCCGCAGGAAAGCCATTTCTGAAAATATATAGATCCGTTCCGCTTGGAATAGTAAACTCCTTTACTCCCTCAGAAATACGGAATAAAACTGAATCTTTTTTATACTCAATTTCATCTTTTGCGATATCATATCGCACTTGAATTCCATCATAAACTTTGTCATTATCCGCGCGGATAGAACCTGAATACCACTCATTGAACAAGTATGTTGCAGCTCCCCCATTAGCAGTTTCCTGATAAATTTTCCCCGCAAGTCCTGTTGAATCCTGAGCCACAAGTTTGTTTGCACAAATTATAAGTGACAGACATAAAATTCCTCTTAAATATTTCATGGTAATATTTGTTAAATGTAATAAGTTCGGTTTTTTGAAAGTGAATGTCCGTAAAAGTTAGCTATAATAGCATACATATCCCTTTTAATTCTTTGCAACCTTCTGGAATCCCTATCATCTTTATGTACTTTTGC
>Ga0247734_1001573_pt1 | contig 17108 bp, 11 predicted proteins | sample UWRJL103311B2_FD_180933 | JGI IMG/M metagenome (GOLD analysis project Ga0247734, IMG submission 180933) | Plant litter microbial communities from Arlington Agricultural Research Station in Wisconsin, United States - UWRJ-L103-311B-2 | ecosystem: Environmental > Terrestrial > Plant litter >... | reverse complement strand
CCACAACCTCGTCGACCGAGAGAAGGATGGCATGTGGCTCAGTCCGTGGACCGGTTGGAGCCTTCGATTTCGCCATTTCGAGTCTCCTTTTCGAGCTTTAGAAATTTCACTCCTAATTCTTGCGTAGCCGTGTCAGTGCAGAGTACATGCGTCGATCCTATTCCTAGTCAAGGGAATAGTAGGGAATGTTATGTTTGCAAAGATTGTAGCTTGGTTGAGAACCCAAAAGCAATGGCGTGCAGGGCATCTGTTCATGTATATATAGCACGGAATTTTCTAGAACCCGGAAGCACGACTACATTATTCCATGGCTACAGGGGCGTATGCGATAACAAACGAACGTTTTTACCCAGTTCCAAGACTACCCAAGCAATTGGCAACAAGTATGAGTCTGTAGTGTGGTGTAGTGCAAGTTGCCTCTTCGGCTTGGCGCGGTGGAAGAGTGGTGAGCGGAAATCTCGGCGGGCGGAATGCTTGGTAAATCTAGGCCGAATCCAGCCATTCGAGTCTTGACGGTGGTGCCAAGGAGCGGAGACGGAACTCGGCATGGAGAGTGATTGGACATGCGCGGGTCAGGTGATGAGTTTCTCTTGGTGCCAAAACTTTACAAACGCCAAGCATCTTGGAGTACTCTTGGGGTTGACATCATCTAGGGCTGTGAGGTAAGTAACTAAGATGTAAAGAAGTTACTTAGGGTTAGCAACATCTCGATTCTCGAACGATGACGCCGTCCAAGCTTTCGATGCAGGCTAAGATATACGTGGTACTTGCAGTAGGAATTGCAAGTACTGTAGTACTGTAACCTAAGTTAGTCTTACCGAGATAAGTTCGTACGCGGGACGAGTTGATGATATTGTTTACGAAAGTATGAATCTTGTCGATTCAACCGGCTCTGAGCACAAGAGAAATAATCTAGAATCTCACTATGTACTGTACTTGGTGCACTGTACCGAAGTATAGTGTTACTGTAGTACAGACGATAATCTGACAAGATAAAGCGCCTTTCCTAGAGCTCTGCCTAGACAGCCCAGTCAGCTTGGAAAACCTTCTTGGTTTCTAGCCCTCGCAACCTCACACCTTGGCTTGGTTTTTGGCTTCTTGGATTACCTACGGGGTACAATATGTATAACCACGGCTCGAGGCACAGGAACTGAGATAAGATGTCAAAATTCCGTCAGTTCTCTAACTGCTAAAGATCATCATATAAGCTGAACTATATAGGTAAATATTATTCTTGTAAGAATTTTCTATAAACTACATTGACTACATTTCTACCTTGTCACGACCTCGGTTTAATCACCAGGTCACAAGATTAAGGGTCACCTGATGGACTACATAGCTTTGAGGAAAAAAGGGTAGAGATTTATAGTACTATAATGCAAATACCATTTGAAGAGACTCTCACTTTTAAAGTAGTCTCATTTTTAGTATTTCCAAATAGTATTGTTTAATAATAGGTTGCCGCCAGGAGAAAGCGGGTATTACTGTAGTAGAGGTTCAAAGAGGGAGTGAGAAGGTTATAGATTATTTGATTGTAAATATATGGTTTATATTTCTCTGTTTATACCAATCCTCACAATGACGTTATACGACTATACTATATAGCCCGTTTAAGATCCAAACAATATATCAAAGCGATCATCTATATATGCTATGCAAGAACCGTTATACTACGAATTATTATAACTGGGATATACGTGATTACAGTAGTGGGGCGAGGCATTTAGAGTGAATCGACCTCAAGAGAAGATGATCGAATGATTGGTCAACCTACTGATGAGATGAAGATTGAAGTGGCCAGCGAAGTCGGATTTCTTCACCTGTACGCGGGGCTGGCTACGAACTATTGATACCATATTCCTCCGTATGACAATCATCTGAGCTAAGAAGAAAACGCAAGGTGGTAATTTGGGCACGCCAATATGGTATTATTAATACGTAGCTACTTTTATCGCCATCACGCAGCAGGTTAATCAAAATATCAATTCAAAGCACGATCCGCATAGTACGAACCCGACAGTTCAAGATAGTATGCCGCAAGCGTACTACAAAACCAAATCTGAATTGATATAACATACACACAGCAGCGGATTCGGTGATTGAAGGATTTTTACTTCGGGTATATCGTAACACTATTCGCATCTAGGTACGCGTCAATCAGTACCGTAACGTTAGAGTAGAGATACGCTACTACGAGACTCTTCTAATTAGAAGACCGAATCAAACCATTTGTTCACGGCAAGAAAGAGAATTGCCAGTTTAGAGGCTTCGGAACCTCCGGCGACAGCGACAAGTGATTAGGAAGGGCCTGGATGGCACAAACGGGATTATACAAGAGAAGGGGTTTATAACCGAAGAGACTAAGAAAAGCATTGTTGAAATAAAACGTTTTGGATAGCATCTCTCGACGGTTATTTCGGGCAATATATACTAGGGAGTAGTGAACCTTTGTCTATTACAGTTTATTAGTCCAGGAATTGGGAGAATCGAACCAGAGTATATTGGAGGATGGTGTCCGCAGCCAATGTAATGAAATCTGGGTGTTCGTTACCAAAAGAACCTGTACTGAGTGAGACAATTGAGCTTCCTCTGGAAAGCTGAAAAACAGTATTCTATGAGGATAGAACGAAACAGGTTATGTGTAGTTTATAAGGGAAATCTTTATATAGTAGCACATAGGAATTAGAAGGATAGGCTAGTCATGATTCTGAGGATATCAAGGCCAATGTGGTTGAATAGCACTAAAGTCTAATATCTACGTAATTATAGTATGTCTACATGGCGCTTATGGCAGCTAAAAAGACTATGGGAGATTGAAGACTCAGGACCTGCATTCCAACCAAGGGGGTTGACAGCGAGCCATACCACTCCTCATAAACTTGCTGCTGACGAAAGGCGAAGAAGGCAGAGAGGGGACACCATGGTTCGTCAACCACACAGCAGCGGAAGTGGCCAAGGGAGGTTGCTAAGCGATGGTGTCATATTGTGTAGCTCTGCTACCATACTCTATGTGGTAGAGGTTAGATACTGAAGACATTGATTGGAAGAGTTGTCTCAATTGGCATTTTCTACCTCGGATTTTGTGTTGGAATTTGGAGTTTGGCAGGTACTTTGCAGAGGAATCATCATCTATACCTAGATAATTGACAATGTTAACACATCAAACTTTAACAGTGCATCAGATTTCAACAATGAGAGGGGGGCACTTGTGCTGACGCCCTGATCTATACATAATCATTAGAGTTTAGAGTCTTGATTCTCGCTTAAACCAAACAGCCGAGCAATAATATGCCTCTACAATCTCCACACGTCTGGGATTAAACGTGTATATCGCTACACTCCTCAATGTGGTTCGTTGGAAGTGGCGAGAGGGCGACAAAAATATTCGACAGTTGCAAAGAATAAAGGCAACATGAACAGCAAAATCAGGAGTTTGTAGAAATCTTTTGTTGCAATAACGCAAATTCTGAAACATGCTGATACTCACACGAAGGAAGACTGGAGAGGCTATGTAGTATGTACAGATAGACTACCAAGGAATTATGGGGCTTTTCAAGATGTTTTCATCTTTCTCCACTATTCCTTTCGGGTAAGAGCTATGTAACTGAGCATAGTTGTTTTGCAACCTTAAATTTTTTATTTCCTTTGTTTCCTTTGTTCCGTGCTTCGTGCTTCGTGACTCAACTCATTTCATACTAGCTCTCTCGTTGACTAAGACGGCTTCCAAGATCGTTCTTATCTTAGGCAAATTTGACATCCCTTCATCTCAATATCGTTTTCGAGCTTCAGGCTTCGTCTTCTTACCATACTCTTATTAGCAATTTCTTTACTACTTTCTTAAAACCTTACGACCAAATATGGCAGGCCGAATCCCTCTTCCAACCTCTGAACCATCTACAAGTAATCTTAGAGAACCCATTGAAGCAATATCGCTATTCAATCTTCTCAAACCTCTGGTTGGGGGGTCGAAAATCATTTCCACCGGCAAATATCACAGTCATCGAGTCATATGATATTAAGATCACAGTTGATTCGGGCATAGACAGTACCTAGCACAGACAAAATGCAATGTTTCTATCACAGATGAGGCACCAGCCAATTTGTGAGAGTGTCCTTGACAGATTATGATACGGCGTTCTTATAGTTTCTTCGCTGGACAATTCATCACGTTCCTCAATCATACATGCCCAACATTCATATTTCATCGGCCGTAAGTATTTTTCTAGTTGCACTCACTCATCTGGCATGTTAGAGATTTAGCGTCTGGCTAGCAGATAGGCAGGTGAAAACAGCCTAAATGATGGAATATTTCCAAGAATTAACTTTTTATCTCAACCGTTTTGTTAGGTGTACTCTGTATTAAGGCCCGGTCCTTGGTCCTAGAAACATGTCTCATCCTCCACATCCACATTCCATCACCCCAGCTATTCCGTCTCCTGGCTTCTCCATGTTCTCCCAACGCCGTATTTTTAACTGTCTTATTGTTTAGCTTTCATTTGGGCACGGATATGCGATTGAAGGCGTCATGAAGAAAACATAATTTGTCACCATCACCATAACGACTTCTCCTCGAAGAACCAGATCCAGATGTCCAACCTCCTCCAGCGCCAAATCTTCATATGACGCTTCCGACCCCGAGGGTGACGTTACCTAGCGAAGGTCATTTTCAGATCCGTAGCACACCCGAGTTCGTGTTCAATTTGGTAGTATTTGTTCCAGAAAATCGAAATTGCTAGGAGAGAGATAATATAATTTTAGTAGAGACCGAGATTGAAACCCTAATTTCGATTTATTAAGGCATGGCGCGCTGAGCCTAACGGGGGCTGGCGGTTGTGTATTTGATTGCTTGGGGCAGGGAAGTGAGATGTTGATGAAGGTGGAAATGAAAAGCACTTTGATAGGGAATAAGCATGGTTCCGAGGATGGCTGGAAACCACAAGATAAATGAAGAAACAATATTAATGAGGATATATCGAAATCTAATCGAAGCTGCATCAGTAGAACAACCGGAGATAAATAGAACATGTCACTATCCAGTTATCAACCAAATGTCAATTACAGCTCCAATTGGAGATGAGAGGATTTAAGTTTCACAGGGTAAATAGTTTTAACGACGCTAGGCAAGCTTGATATATTTATCATAATATTTTGTAAATACTAAATATGTTACCACCCAAACTGCTCACAGTGAAGTTCTACACTAGGGCCACTAGTTTTGATATTATCCACTACGCACTGCCGTGTTATGGCCATCATAGAATCGGGTCCACAAGCTGCGATAATAATTTTCTCGTTCTTATCACAGCTACCGATAGCCTCCTGGATGATCTTTCTAACTTCAGGCCGCCCAGCCTGGATGTTAAGTGAAGGTGGAGCTTCCACCTTCATAAGATCTGGCTGTTTCTCGATGTCGCAATTATTAGATGCTACTTTTGTAATCGTCTCAGCCGATGTCGCTGGTAATTGAACCTTTTCGTTCTGGCTGAGATCATCGCTACTGCTAGAGTTGCTATTGCTGCTTGTACTGGACTCTGAAGCATGAGGAACAACTGATTTTTTGCCTGTTGAATATATATGTAGGCGTACTAAGTTAGAAGACATAAGTTCTTGTAATTCATTGCCGAACCACGAAACAGATTCTGTTTGGCATTAGATCTCAATTTTTCCATACTTGTGAAGAATACATACCATGTTCGCGGACAACCCATACGAAGTCCATAACTAGTTTTGAACCTGTAGCCTGTCTTCGGATGGTATCAATGGCAATACCGATCGTGAAACTTCCACCTGACCCACCAGCTATTAATACTATCCTGTTGTACTTTGCAAAGTCTGGAACGGTGCCATATGGCCCATCGATAGACGCCCTGAGCTGGGCGCCTGGGTTTTTGATAGCATATTGGTGAAGGTCGCGTGTGAAGCCGTCATACGCAGCAACGACGAAAGACATACTACCATTCTCCATTGACGCAACAGTGAAGGGATGTGTTTCGAAGCCCCGGATCCTCGGAATCCATAAAAAGCAATGTGTTCCTGGTTTGGTACGGACTGGAGACTTTCCCAGCAAGATATGAGTACCACCATTCGGCAATGGAGTAATTATCGCACTATTGCCGATGGAGAAAAATGATAGCTTGGCGATTCTGATCAAACGGTCGCTGAACCACAGGGCGCCGGTGAAAATGGCAACTATGACACTGTGGGTTGAGATTTTTGGTCTATGCATGCCGACGCAAATCACAATCAAGACGTAGAAGGTAATATGTGCTAAGTACCATGCCTCATAGCGGACCTTGCGAATCAGAATGGAAGTGGCGGCGATGAGACACATGGCGATTCCAGCAACGATACCCATGAGATTCACGGTCAGCTTGAGCTCGTGTAAGTCGTCCGTTATATTAAATGCCTGGATATATACTATGGCGTGGACTAGACTGCATATTACAGTGCAGTAACCAGCAGCTCTATGAAGGACATTGAGTCTTTCGTAAGAGTAGGCAGTCAGGAATGCCAAAGGAGTATTCTTTAGGGCAAGAAATGTGATGAAAGCCAAGTTAGATATCGTAAGCCTGTATGCGATCAGGTCATGTTAGATAAATTCAGCATAGTTCAAAGCATTCACTTACCATCCTAGCCGTTTCGCGAAGCCGTTTAGTGTACTCCAGTCGATTTTTGTGAAGGCCACTGAAATACAAGTTGCAAAGTATCCAAGAAACAATAGAGCATGGCCAGCCGTGGTAAATCCGGCAACTTTGCGCATGAGAAACCGTCTAATGGTTCTACAGAGTATAATTAGTCGAGGTAGGGAGAATCGTTGTGCACTCTATTACGGACCTGGTCATGGAAACGAGCCCTGTTCTCAGACTACTTCCTGAAGTCTGCTTGGGTTGTATCCGCTTATACAAGTATCGAGTCCAGTGGGAAATTATGAATAGAGAAATCATTGCCAGCATCCCAGCCGCGAAGAACTTTGCAGCATTTTCATTGTTTAGTTGACGAATCTTTTTGGCAAAAGCCTTCTTCTGAGCTGCTGTTTGGGTAGTGTTGGCCATGGTATAAGAGAGTTAAACGAGACTCTATCAGGAAGTGCAAAGGTGAGAAGCAAGAGAATTAGAAAATGTAAAAAGAAACTTCACAGGGAGATTTGTGCGATATAGATGTAAAACTTGACCGCAACACCACGTACAAGAATCAACAGCCTTCACAGGACTTGACGGCACACCAGTAGGGGCTCCGCCAACCCATTTTAATCGATGGAACATCATCTTAAGTAGCTACCGCATTAGTTTCGTTCTTTTTATTCAATATTCCCTGCTAGTTCGTTATCAACTCAGATTGTCGCAATGTACTGCGGCATCTCAGACAGAATAATAACATGCAATCCTACTGCGGTAGGCAAGTTTAGTCAACTAGTGTCTAGCATCCATCCACCTCCATGCCGAGTCCAGCTGGAGTGCTTATTGAGAAGCTTGAGGGTAGTAAGCTTCCGAAGAGCGTCTCTAGTCCCGAACCAGGGTCTATAACCCGTTTCTGTCGAACGGTGGGAAAGGTGGCTCTCTACAAGTAACATTGTACAGTCCTTATCTGATCCTTAGCGCCGGCATATTTAAGGAGAACGGGAAAACCCCTGGACAGAACTTTTTATCTGATCTTTAGCGTGGAAAATTCCAGGGCACTAGCGCCCGTATCTCGGATCAGATAACTTTGAGACACATCTTCCGTCGGACACATTCCATCTCATAGGCTGGCATGCATTCGTAAACCAATCATTTCCAAACTCATGACATATGAACTGAAAGCATTACTCCTAAGCCATAGCACGATATCAAGACCATCCCATCCATCGTCTAGCAAGCCGTCGCGTGCATCGGCCCAATGCAATTGGCGATAAGACTGACTCTCGCTTCATCAATTGCGAGCCTTTACCTCCGCTCGCTCCGTGTGTTTGCTAATTCCACGATAGTTCTAGATCTGTCAACATGGGTTCTGTGATTTTACCAGACCAGAGCATCTTTTGACTTTGAGAACACTAAATTAGTGCGCCAATAATTACCATTACCAAATAGCCAGGCAATGCTATTCTTGAGGTAAGTAAAGTAAGTAAAGTAAGCAAATTAAGTAGAAACATATGATTTAAGCTTTCTCTCCCGGTCAAAGCGGGCCAGTTACGTACTGTGTGAAGAATGACGGAACACCATGTCTTGGCCGAGGAAAAAGATCCAATAAATGAGAAACCAAGGTCCCCTGAACTAAGAAGAACAGAACAGAACAGAAGATAAGAATGGAATGCAGGTTCCACGTTGCGAAAGATAGTTTTCTGGGAGTCAACGCAACTTCAGCAGTAGCATAAGATAGGCTGTAACAACATACCCAATACCTCAAGGTTTTAATGACTCTGATTTCTGAAAGAGACATACGTGGACGCAGAATAGTGTGGTTGAAACTCTAACTAGTGAGTATCTTTGGGACAAAAACATACGTAGGTCATATCGCCAGGCCACACTTTAGTTTGGAAGTTTAAGGCAGACTTGTTAGTTAGTTTATTTTAAGTTCATCAGCGTACCAGACCAATTATGTTCGTAGCAATTCTATCGCTTGACACGTGACTACCTCCTTTTACTACGAAGAGCGTAGCCCCGAAATATGTTACAAAGTTGGTTTGCCCGCGTAATATTCTTTCTATCAGATTACCAAAAATGCACGTTTGCCGAACCTGGACGAACATCAAAAGTCTCAAGTATTTGATAGCGCCAGTGCGAAGACTACCAAATCCGACTTTGTTGGTAGGCGAATTACTTTCACGTGACTTTTCTAACTCAGCGCAGCTCTGATTTCGCGTCTGCCACCCAGCTCAGCCCCGCCCCCACCAAAACACCACGAGGGCGAAGGCAGGCTGCGATAACTCCCTCCGCCTTTTTCTCAACAAATCAATTCGTGACTCGTTGAATATAACTATCCCTCTTGGCCTTTCCACAAACTTCCTGTGCTGTTCCGCATATCCGCCAACATGGAATTCATGGGATCCTCCAAGTACCCCGAGGGAATCATATCCTTCCTCGATACCGATCTATACAAGCTCACAATGCAATGTGCGGTCCTAAAGTACTTTCCGGATACAGAGGTTACATACGCTTTCAAAAACCGGACCCCCGAAAAGAAGCTATCACGAGCAGCTTTCAAATGGCTGGCAACGCAGATAAACAGTTGGTATCTTAGCCTTGTCGTTTGCATCACCCAACTAACAATCTCTAGAACTTGGAAATATTTCACTTTTAGCCGACGAACTAAAGTTTCTCCAAAGCTCTTGTGCTTATCTCAACAAGCCGTACCTTGAATTCTTAAAAGATTTTCGACTGAACCCGCGCGAACAGATCGAGGCGTCGTTTGCACCAGACAACGATACTGGCAGTGATGAGGACATAGGTGAGATAGACCTGAAAATACAAGGGTTATGGGTGGACACGATTCTTTACGAGATACCGCTGCTGGCGTTGACTAGTGAGGCATATTTCAAATTCATGGATACGGATTGGGATTATGAAGGGCAAGAGGAAAAGGCATATAAAAAGGGCATTCAGCTGCTTGAGGCTGGCTGTATTGTTTCGGAATTCGGCACACGTCGGAGAAGGGACTATCATACACAGGCATTGGTTTTCCGCGGCTTAGTAAAAGCGAAGAAAGAAGCCGAAGCCGCTGGGTTTCCTGGAAAGCTTACCGGTACAAGCAACGTTCATCTTGCCAAGCGATTTGGTATTCCTCCAGTTGGTACGGTGGCCCATGAGTGGTTCATGGGAGTTGCAGCAATCCTAGGCGACTACAAGAATGCAACCCGGAAGGCTTTGAGTTATTGGGTAGGATGCTTTGGGGAAGGAGTATTGGGCATTGCTCTTACGGATACTTTTGGAACACCGATCTTTCTAAGAGCGTTCGGCGATACCATCTTAGATCTACCAGACATAGCACCAGGAACTCTTACAATAGGTCAGCAACCGGATGGAGAAAGTAAGGCGAGGAAATCTTTCGCGGAAGTTTTTACAGGAGTTCGACAAGACTCGGGAGACCCAGCAGAGTTTGTGGGTTTAATGCGCAAATTCTATGATAGTCATGGCATTACGGACAAGAAAACTATAGTATTCTCTGACTCTTTGAATATCGAACTTTGCTTGGAATACAAGAAGATTGCAGAGAAGCACGGGTTTCAGCCAACCTTCGGTGTGGGTACTTTCTTGACTAATGACTTCGTCCACAAGAAGACGGGCACAAAATCGATCCCACTAAACATTGTTATCAAACTGAGTTCTGCCAATGGTAACAATGCTATCAAAATAAGCGACAATATTAGTAAAAATACAGGTGATCAGGAGACTGTAGATCGAGTAAAATTAGAACTTGGATATGTCGAGAAGGGATGGGACTTAGGTATGCACCTATGTAAATCGTCTAAATGACTGCTAACTGTCCTAGGTGATGAAGCAACTAGGTGGGGATCAGAAAATGAGCTTCCTAAGGCTTAGAGATACGCTGTTTTGCATTAATTTTGGCGAACATTTTTGAAGGGGCTTTTGTGCATAGTGATGGCGTTGCATAGAACATAGGAGTAGCAGCAGTTGATATCTAGAATTAGACCGCGCAAGGAACACTTATCAATACCATTATCTCTCCGCTGTCCTAAAGTATGGATCAGTTGATCTCACAAAATCTCATTCACATTTTTTGAAAACCAACAGATAAAAATCAAGCATACCATTTTAACTCACATCCGTTGCTACTCATACCTCTTTTGCTTCTACCCTACGCTCACTAAATAAAATAGGTAATCAAGTTGGCATTTGCTGTGTCAGGCTGTGTGAGAAATGGCATGGCAGCACTTATAATACAATACAGTAGTTCCTTTTAAATTGAGAAGTTTCACATTGAGACAGCTGTGCTACCTCAGTGCAGGGAAAACACTCTGCTCTTGAGCCACTGTATAGTCATATCCGTACTGATGGCTTTATGGTAACTATAACAACCATACACGAAGGGAGTCCTATTATATAACAGAACTAAATTTAGTTTCAACTTGCCGCTCTTCATTTCAATGAGCGAAGAACAGGTACAAGATAAAATATTGCGAAAACATATCATTTTAGTTAAGCCTTTAAAACACGGGAGGTGGGACCAACGCATCTACTTTGCGCCTCAAAACATTCCACAAAGTAGATGCGTTGAGATCTGATAGAACTAGCCTATTGGGATTACAGTGACTCGAATATCTGTTTGTTGGCAAAGTAGAAGGTTGACGAGAATCACACCATTTCTATCCCTTAATTCATCCAACGAACATCCAACGAACATCCTGAGAATGAACCCTTCCTAGCAAACTGTCGAGATGACGGTGCTCAAATATATATGGTCTCAGTAATATAGATGGAAGGGCGGGTATATACTAGCTGCAAATACCGGACTCGCCGAGCCCGATAGGCAACATAGCACTTTCATATTTATGATACGCTACATATCCCCGTTCTGTAATATATATCATAAAACGTGATCTTTGAACTTCGAGATTCGGTACTTGTGCCTCCTTATCACTACAGCTTCCACGTAAATCTGTCAGTGTTGAAGGTTCTTGACGCCTGTCAACTTGAGCTTCCTTACGAGACGGACTGGTGGTTCACCTTTAGCTTATCCCTTTTGGACTTTTTCTTTTTCTTCTCATTTCTACGTGCCGCTTTGTCTTTTTTAGGTCGGATCGGCAAGCTTTTGGAACTATCCTCTCCAACATCCTTCTCTTCCCTCACTGTATCAGCTACCAACTCAGGTTCAACAATCGTCTGGGCATATATAGGGTTTTCGATAACCTCATTATACAGGTTCTTCTTCTTCTTCTTCTTCTTCCCTAAAGAGCTCCGCCCCCCCTCCTCATCGCTGCTATCCTGATGTAATCCTCTCTTCGCGCTCGCAGCCTTTTCCTCCGCATCGCGACGCTTGCTCGCCTGTAATCCCTTTCCTAACCTCGCCTCGAGAGACTTCTTACTGCGATCCACCTCGCCGATCAAGAACTTTTCAGGAATAGGGCATCCAACGCCCAGGTACGCAGGCTGATTGCGAAAGAGTAGCGTATCTTCTGCATCAAGCTGTTCGTCGGTTTTTCGACTTTTATCTTCGCGAGCTGATTTAGAGGTCCAGGATCTAACGAGCTCTTCGCGCTTCGCAAGTGCAACTTGAATGCGATTGGAAATGACATCGAGTTCTGATTGCACGGGCATTGCCCCAAAAGGTGTGCTGGCGGCTTCTGGTGCCATATTGAGATGTGGTTGTGTGGTTGTTAGAAGTTCTAGGATGGGGAATTTGCATGATGTATATCACGTGGTAATCTTTCCTAACAAGATTGTGTGGGTTTGGCAACAATTTGAACATTTAAAGGTTACGACCATTGCAGCCGTATTGGAGAATATCATAAAAAGAATAAAGCTTTAATTCCTGTTACAAATGAGTTTAAAAATTCGATACCAATTTTAATGGGAGGTTTTCCGGCCCAAATTAACATACTTAGCAAGGGGTATTTTTGCCTTACTCCTTTCTCATTTACCGATCAGCAACCGATGGATGGAACATCTTCATAGCTACCAGCCCGGTAGAAATAGCTCGTCATTCCCACAACCTTCCCGTCTAGGCTAATTCCTTATAGTGCCATACCTACAAGGGCTACTTGTCTCAAATGTTGATCTGCTACCACAACAAAACGAGACATCTTAAACCCGTGTAAGTATGCTAACATTCAAAATGAAACATATCATATTGGGCTTGCTAAAATTCAAATTAATACACAATGCCACCAGTTGCCTCTTAATTATGGATAGGCCCGCTGTGTGCATCCTTCAAATTGTTTATCCAAAAGCAGAGAAGTACAGGTATAGTTAGGTAGGTTCCTTGTGATCCTGCTCTATCACAAAGTGTAAAGGGCCAAAAGAAGCGATCTAAATGAAACGTGTTCCAGGTGAAGGATATTTTGGTCAAACAGGTGTCTCCCAGGGGAAATTTACTGGACATATCTCAATCCGAAAGTATTGACCAGTTAACGTTGGGTTTTGGAGCTATTACCCCTACTACGCGAGGAACGAAATTTTCTTCCTATCGGTCTATAATCGAGGCATATTAAGAGTAATGGCCAATGCGAATGGGTTGTTGATTCCATAGATTCCTCTTACCCTTAGGATGTTCCAAAACATCTGGTATGGGGTTGATGAAGAGGGTTATTTCAGATTCCCGATTAAGTAGACTATTGAAGTTTTCTCCCAATGCACTATATAGCCGATTCAGGACCCATCAAGGTTCAGCCTGGTTGTAGGGAGGATCGGACGCTCTTGTAGCAGCGAAGAGACTATACTAAAATTTGTGTAGTATCATGTCAGGTCGATTTTGTATTCGTGCATTCATGCCCTTGTAAGTATATTAGCGGCATGTATTATATTTATTTGTATTGGGTAGTTTAGGTCAAAAATAATTATGGAAATTGTATTGAAGATGCAACTCACTCACTCAGGCAATGCTTGATTCTTGACTGAGGCGACTGCATTCTTGTTGTTACAAGATGATAGTACTTTTGAGATTTTATAGCATCGAAGCTTGCGGACCACTTGCCTGGGAATGTTCACAGTAAGGATAACTCGGCACCGCGGACGAATGTCTTCAGTCTGAATCATAATCGACGGCCAAGGCAGGCTTCTTCTTGATCCCCAACAGAGCTCCAGAATCCTTCTTCTTTTTAACAACTCGCTTAAAACTTGGAGGTGGCATTTCTAGTGATTCCTCTTTGGTTAGGGGAGGTGCCGTAGTAGCTTCATGGGCATTGTCCACATCCATATCTTCCCCATCATCAATGATTTCCTCCAGGGCCTCATGCCGCCTCATGAAAGCCATACGTGCCGCCTCCTCATCTTCTTGTTCCTGCCGTTTTCTCTCGTCGTCAAGAGATTCTCTCGTCACTGTAACGTCGCCTCCATCCTTTCCTATCCTCTCATTTCTTGCGTTCCGGGTTCGGATCTCGTCCAAGGCATCCGCCACTGCCATTTCTCGTTTTGCATCCAAGGTTTTGGTCTCCAGTTCTTGCATCGCATTCTTCTCCTCTTCCTCCCGTTCTAGTCTGTCCAGTCTCTCTTCGTCGCTTTCCTGCTTGCCACCCCCATTCATTCGCCATGGTTCTGTATTCCGTTTGGCTCCCCGTTCACATTCATAGTCCATGTTCTTGGGATCAGTCTTAAAGGTGATTTCGCCACTGCAACGCGTGCATCTTATGTAGAAGCGATAGATTGATATGGCATAGTATTTCTCCTCGGTGGTCTCTTTTCTCGCATTGAACTTGCGCCCCTTGTAGATGTATTCACCGCATGCTGTACATTTCATAGGGAATGGAGCCATTAGCCGAACGGTTTGAACCTTGGGGCCTGCTTGCTTTGGTGCACGCGATCGAGTGATCTTCGAGGGGTCGAAGTCGGGGGGGAAGTATTTCGTTAATACTTTACGTTCAGACATGACGGGTGAAGAGTTCTATAGGTCAGAAAAAGTACCTGCGAGCAAACTCTGTGCTTTGTTGCGTTGGTCTGGTGTATAGTAGTGTGGTGTGGATTAGGGTTTGTCTTTTGATTTGAGAATTTGGATAAGAGGGTTACAAGTAGTGATATTTCCAAAAAGCTGGCTGGATGGCTGGCTATTAGACAGACCCCTGGCGAAGCTGGCGCCTTGCTGATTACGTAAACGAGTGGAGCCTAGCCCAGCCTCGTTGGTAGACGACAGCTTCAAAAACTTCCCATCAGCCTCGTCCAAATTGTTACCTGTAAGAGTCCTTGTATTATTGAAAGACGATATGGCAGCACTCCGTGTACCTGCTCTACGTCACATTGTTGCTGGTCAGGCTTCATACCTGCGAGCTTCTCAGCGAAGATGGGCTCAAGTCCATGATATATGTGCATTGCGCTTCTTAAACACTCAACCCGAGGATAGAATACTAGAAAAGTACAAAGAAAAGCTTGCTAGAAAAGCTAGAATGTAAGTTTACTACCATGCTGATACTCACCCCTTATCAACTGATGATTGATGTGATTCCAGTGAGGGGCTTCGAGATATCAACGAGCTAAAAGAGGTATATAAGGAGAAGATACAAGATCTTAAGAAACATGCGACAGTCCCAGTTCCTATAGCGACAGTTGTTCCGGCGGTACACCCAATTTCTCCAACTACATCTACATCTCCATTTCCACCAGCCCCTCCACCACCTGAAATACCAATAGCGAAGAAACATTCCTCAAATTCGGGCATCAAAACACTTTCCTCTTACCTCGATCTCGAAAAAACTCGTGCACTCCCACATAAAGAGTTAGAAGCTATTTGGAGGCTACGACATGTCAACGATCCTCAGTCATTATGCGCAGCCATTCCGCTCCCTACATACCAAGCAATGGAAACCACAGCCAAGAAATATCCACATTTCATCCTTCCTCTCCCGAAACCTGGAGAACAAGCGGATGAAATTCATTTTCTCCAGTGGACCTTTCCTGCAGAAAATACCGTTGCTGTTCTGTTCACACATTTAGCGGAGTTCAAATTGAGAGGGGAGTATAGCGAGCCACATACAACCATTACCCATCACTTGGAGCTAGCGGATGACAAAGGATTGGTATTACTCCACGGCCAGGTTGTAGAAGGCCGTGGTGTCAGTGTTGATGAAGCAAAGTGGCTATTGATGTGCCTGCAGAAGTTTTATGGAATCAACAATAATAGCACCAAACGCCGAGAGCTATTAGAGATGTTTGGAAGAGGTGATGCTAATTTTAAGGTTGAGGATCTTGTTGAAGAAGCTGAGAAAATTGTATAAGTAGCTCAAAATATCTTGGTGTATATATACGTATGGTTATATCAATCATTGTAAGATTATAAACTCTGATACCCGTCAAGCTCGCACGGTGTCAGCCAACCAATGTGGGTAATGCAGCATGAGACAACTCTCAGCTGTCCCCAAATCGCACACTTCGTCTTTATATCCTGTGCAGACAATGATCAATTGTTACTCAATTCCGATAATCATTCGGCTAAAATATCTCTGCTCATCCCGCACGCTCAATTGAAAGTCAAATCCAGACAGATGTGAGAATTTCAGCCGCCAACTTCCCATTTTACCAGAGTCCAAGTTTGGGTTCCACAATTAAAGATAAGTTCATGGATATAGGATACGAAGTTGGTATCTCTACCCAGGAGTTTGCTTGTGTAAATGAATGTAGTACTTGGTTCTGGAAAGTGCTAGTTTTCTTTCACGGGAGCAATCGATGATTTCTGGAACCAAAGGGTAGAAAGAGGAGTGCCTGTAACCTCTTCCGAGTAACGATATTACTCTCCAAAGAGAAAAACACATATATCCAATTTCAAACGACTTTCTTCCCACTAGGACTCCACAGCATCACACCACCCACCCCCAGCGTGCTCACAGAAGAGTCCTTAAACCTCCCCAATAGCTTGAATCCACACTTCAGATACAGCTGCTCTCCCTCCTCACTCGCTTCGAGTCCCACCACAACCCCCTCCTCCTCTCCCTTCGCCGTGATAGCCTCAACCAACTTCCTCCCCACACCCCTCCCCTGAAACTCCTTCAACACCACACAGCTTTGAACGTACCACCTATTTTTCCTCTCCTTGTTTTCCCAATACAACTTCTCGTCCTCCTCCCCATTCTTCAAGAATTCCGCCAAGTTCTCTGGGCTGCTACTCTTGTCACCTACGATCAGTTGAAGAACTTTCCACCACAGCGCAAACACCCAGCCCAAGATCAATAGTTTAAGCGACCAGCGAGAACTAATCTGAGCCTTTGCTCCAGCGTCATCCCCCAAACGTTCTGCTTGGATATGTCCAATGACTTTCCCGCCCAGCGAGCCTTTGCAGGCAACCAGAGTTAAATTCCTAGGATCGAGCATGCGGGACAACGCTCGATAGCGGAAACCGCGCACATAGGGCGTCCAATGCTCATTACGATATGGTGAGAGCCATTCCGTGAGTGGTGTATTGTCGTAGGTGTTGGCAGCATTCAGACCAATATGCTCGTAGTCTGCGAGATTAGCGGGACGGAGGAATATAGA
>Ga0247734_1001572_pt1 | contig 17110 bp, 13 predicted proteins | sample UWRJL103311B2_FD_180933 | JGI IMG/M metagenome (GOLD analysis project Ga0247734, IMG submission 180933) | Plant litter microbial communities from Arlington Agricultural Research Station in Wisconsin, United States - UWRJ-L103-311B-2 | ecosystem: Environmental > Terrestrial > Plant litter >... | reverse complement strand
CTGTTAGGTTATCTTTTAATAGCCGTGTGAAGGTTGACGTGTCGTTGGATTAGGTGGACTTGTCTGAGATGCCCATGCCCCGCTCCGCCCCGCTAGCGCGGATCTTTAGAATAGCTTCAACTAACTGCTACCATGTAAACAACGACCTTTTGACTTGTTAACTCTCCCACCGCAATACTTTACGATTCTTAGCAACCCTCAAAACTCAAAAGACATCTCAGATATGTCGGGAATAATATGCAGAAGCTGTCGAGCCTCTCTAATAAGGCGAGCCAGCAAAGCACGACGCATTAACATCTCTAAATACTCGACATCACCCTCCTCTCAACCTCTCGATATCACCGCCCTCCTCTCAAAACCCAGCTGGTCTGTTCGTTCCCTCCTTCCGGACTCCACTACACCCCCTACTGAAGAAATAACTCCCGCGCAACTGTCCCACCTCCTCCGCCTCTCCGCCCTCCCCCAACCCAGCTCCCCCGAACAAGAAGCGGAAATGCTGTCCACCCTGCATTCGCAACTGCATTTCGTGCGCGATATCCAGAGTGTAGACACGGAAGGGATAGAACCGTTACAGAGCATTCGGGATGAGACGCCTGAAGGGATAGAGGAAATTACGATTGGGATGGAGGATTTGAGGGAGGCGTTTGACAAGGAGGAAACTGTGGGCCGGATGGCACGGCCGAGGAGGAGGAGAGAGAAATTGGGGGTGCAGGAGGTAGAGAAATGGGATGTGCTGAGGGAAGCAAAGGATAAGGTGAAGACTCCTAATGGAGAGTATTTTGTGGTTAGGAGCGGGAAATCTTGATATTGGTGTGCATGAATTGGGATTTATGATTGTATTGGTGATAATGTTTGGAAATGCGGTATTGATGCTTGAGGAGCTTGTCCGTCATCTGATATAAATGTTTAGAGTAGAAAAGAAATAAAATGATACCAGGCGGTTTTCGGATGGGGTTAATTGGATTGTATTGTATATATATGTAATATTACAAGGATGACCAGCATCAACACCTAGGGCCGTATATATATTAGTTGAGATGGAGCATTTTCCCTGCTTTCTGCATCATGGTTTGGTCAGTCTTCTGTTTCACATCATGCTCCATCTTGATCACTTCTTTCTCGGGATCTATATCTTCCCCTTTCTTATTTTCTTCTTCCTTCTCATCTTCTTTTTCCAACAAAGCGAGGGTTTCCTCTTCTCGAGCAACTTCCTCCACGTCAATATCTTCAAATCCAATCTTCTCCAGTATCGATCCGACCAAGTATTGATATCGAAGATGTCCGGATACCATCTCGGAAACATTGACATTTTCGATTCCTTTGACATCTTGCGCTTCTTGTAGTCCAGCAACTCCATATTGGATACTACTAGTCCTGTACAGGAAGGCCAATATATAGTCATTCTCCGAATATACATTAATGAGTCTCCCAGCAACAACACTCCTCATTGCTCGCCAAACAGCAGCATCTGAAGGCGCAGGAGCACCAATCAGCACAGCTGATTCGATGAGACCAAATGCCCTGCGCTCCGCCAAGCTCATCAAACAAGAATAAATGAGCCGAGCACCCAAACTATACCCTATCAACGTCACCGGTCTTTCACCTTGTGCTCTATTGATAAGAGCATCAGCCAACACCTGTCCGGCTTTGTCTGCTCTGTTCTTGCAAACACTGAATGGATTATCCACTATTTTTGAGACTTTCAACAGCGTGATCGGCCAGAGGGCTTCCATCAAACTAGCAAATATCGTCCGTGCAATGATTTGCTTTTTGGCTACTGTCCAAGCTGCTGATTTGACTACACTTTCCATTGATGTCCCCAGTTTAGTTAACGCTTCAAGTTCCCATCTCAAGGCGAAAACTTCACTCTGTCGACCAAGAGCTCTCCAGGGGGTTATGACGTCTTCTTTCTGGGTGAGCCAACCACTAATACCAATCGTAACCCTCAGCCGGCGGTCCTTTGGCAGGGTCTCATGATTCTTTGAACCTTTGAGCGGAAGGAATGCAAAATCCTGCACTTCTTTTGCATAAGCGTCCATCATCTGTCCTGTCATTCTCCCTCCATAAGCACCAAACAAGCTTCCAACTATAACACCACTCTCAGCAAGAGCACCGAGTAAGCCCGCTGCAGTGGTAGCTCCTAGTCCGAGTCCACCCATGATCGAGCCAATAGCACCCGCTACAAGTGGTGCAGCTAGCCCTCCAGTTACACCAATTACAGCTGCTCCGGCTACACCAGCAAGTCCAACTTTCCATCGTCGAGCGATCTTGTTCTCTTCGCCTCGTTTTTGGGCTTCTTCATTACCGCTCATTTGTTTTGCTGCTTCGAGCAATCCCTGTGCGACTTTTACTTCATCTTCGGCTAATACATGAAGTGGTAAGTGAAGTGACGAGGCAATATGAAGTAGAAGTATCCGGGAATATGATACGTAGTGCTCAAGAGACAAAGAGAGTAAGAGCATGGCATGAAGAAGTAATAGGCGTTTATTCTTAGAAAGCGAATAAAGTGATGTGGAAGTAGGTGGGTATAACTCCACTAGTGCGGCATCTGCTTCTTCTACATTCGTACTTGAGCCTGTGGGTTGTTGTTAGTTACTTCGCACTTGACCTCCACCTGAAATGAACTTTTTGTTATTAGGTGTGAATCAACTCTAAAGTGTGCATGTATTCTGTTGTCTAACACAACAACTGAACCCTCCTATATTTTAAATTAGGAAACTTACTAATGATTTTTGGCTCTGCTGTAGGTGCAGTATCCATTTTCGCAAGAGATGCATTCGCCTTCTGCTCTTCCACAACCTCTTTCGAGTTGTTCACCGCCGTCCCCACCCTTCCCAAAATCGATTCCCTCCAGCTATCGAAAAACTCCAGAGAATCCTTCTTCAGTTCTAACATCTTCGGAGCCGACAGTTCCTTCTCTCTTTGCTCCCTCAGTTTCTTAGCTTGCACCTCCTCTTCCGAAATTTCCTCGGATGTCTTTTCCTGTACATTTGGGTTTTTGGGGGCGGGTTGAGCTCTGGGGTCTGGATTGTTGGGAAGAAGGGATGCATCAAATATATCGAGTTGTTTCTTTCTCATGACTTCTGAGATGTTTGCTACGAGGAGGGTGAGCTCAACTCGTTCATCTGAGGTTAAGATCGAGCTGAGGTCATTCTCATGATCGGTGTTAGTGTTTTCTTTTCCCTGTAAAGACGCCATAATGTATGACTGGATGTTTTTTAAGCTGATAGTGGGTGAATTATAAGTAATATGCTGTTGAGATAGTTAGAAATCTTCAGTAGATCAAATGGCATGACGTCGTGTTGCCAAGGTGGACTCATTCACGGTCACGTGTATGAGCCACGAATGAATGCGCTTGAAGACTGAAATGAGTGGTGGAGGTAAGAAAGACCAGTAGAGAAGATTGCTGTCATCTCTTAAATGCCGAGATAACCAGATTCTGATCTGTACCTTTTGATAGTATCAAGTAATGAGCAGCTCCTAGATCAGCCATCCGCATCTCACAAACTTGCTCCAGCTAACGTCAAATAATACAACTATACCCCACCTTGGTTGCAATTCATTGAAAAGTTAAATATGATAGATTGCATGTAGTCTATTATGCTGCGCTCTAATTATTGACAACTATATAATGCTTAGCTATCGGAGTGGCAACGAAACAGATTGGTCAACGGAGGACTTACTATGGTTTCAAGCACGGCCGAGACAGCTGGTCATGTATACATATCATCAAGTCTTATATTTTACTTGATCTTACTGCCTAGAACCTCTAGCACTTTACGCGTAACGCTTTACTATCTCCTTTTGCCTTATTCTCATCCTGTGTTTTCCTTCTTCCATTGGGTTTGGGTTGGGCAGGTCGAAGCCTTCTATCTATCGGTCTTTCTAGCACCGAGATTTGGCTTCAGTTTTCACTTTTCCGCAAACATTGCATGATTCTTCATAAATCGAGGTAGAATCTCAGTTATGATCCGGTTTTGGTCGAGTTTCTCCGGGATTATATGCCCGACTGTTTCTTTCCACCTTTTCTTTTGGTTCTGCGATTGGTGGGATTGCCTGGCTCGTGGGAGCTGCTGCGCTTGACCAAAGGCTCATTTTTGGCCACCATGATGTTTGCACTGGCGCTGCTTGCAATGCCTTCTCCGTTGTAATAGCACGGCTTGCAGCTGCTTCCACAACAGCTAATGATTCGACGCCTTCCATTTCACTGAGGCGTGCCATTTCCTTAGATTTTCTATAGCAGTGTAAGTATTCGACCTGGGAGCTTTTGACAATATTTGACAATGATCTTACCGTTCTTGTTCTTCTCGCTCCTGCTGCTGCTCCTTGAACGAAGGTCCAAATATTGCTATACCTAAGTTGGCGTAAGTTTAGGTCAAACTGGGAGGACATGAGCAGCTAACCATTGGCAACACCAAACCCCGTGGCCAGGAGTATTGGAACTGCTCCACGAGCCCTGGACATAGCGAATGTGTGGTTTGAAGAGCAGAGATCCGAAGCTGGGATATATGTTGAAGTCAAGAAAAAGGCCAAGATTCTGGAGGAGCCATTGTGAGCATGGCTAAACCTCGGCCCATTACCCCTGTCTCGAAGTGGTCCGAGCGCATGTCCATCGCGTCTTTCAACTTTATGAACGTTCGCGTGAATTCTGCGTGAATTTGGTGTGAATTCTCGGCCAACTTCAACTCCTTCCCACTCCTTCCCACTCCTCCGAACCCGCCTTCCCACCCTCCAAACTGGTTCAGCATACAATGCACACGATAATTGCAATACATGGCTACTTGGAAGGAACGAGGAGTGGTTCCTGACTCAGATGACGAAGAAACTCTGGACAGAGGGGAAGAAGTCTGCCTAGACGGAGAAAATGACAATGAAAATAATGACCTTGACAATAATTTGATTAACGGGGGAAATAACACAAAAGCTACAGAACCAGCTATTGAGGTTAGGGAAACACTTAACACACCTCCAGCCGCAGAATATGGTCGCCTTCCCCAAGTACCGCTATCTTCTACTCTCAATCCAACGAGAACCGATGCAGCCACAACAATTACAGAGGCAGATGTGCCCGATTATGATGTTGAAAATTTGCATGTCGCCGAGGGTCCCAGGCAGATTGGGGAGGCTTTGGATGTGGCCAGAAGTGAGATGGTTCAAATTTCTGGCAACGAGGCTTCCGGGAGGTTTTCTGGGAGCTCTGGCGGCCCTCTAATGGACGATGTATCAACGAGTTATGTGCGTGTTTCCTCATCATTTACAAGCAGCTTGTCATCCGTCCCAAGCAGTCAAGCTACCATATCCGGGGATACTGAAATCCCAGTGCCACGAACGGAACCCGTACCTCAGACCTTCTTGGGGCAGGGGAACGATCTTCGAAGGGCTCTCAGGCAGAGGAATCCAAACCAACTGAAGCCATATACGGTGGAGCAGGTGAAGTATCGTGCTGTGATGAAGGCTCGTGGCATGGCACCTACCAGGATCGAACAAACTCCTGATGAGATTAGCAATAGACGGGGAACTATGTACTCATCCGAACATGAATCTCAGGAGTTTTACTCGCAAGAATTGGATCTCGATACTCAAGATAGCCAGCAAGAAAACGTTCACAGCAGTCCTTTGCCAGCCTCCCCCAAGCAGAAAACGTCGGCACAACATCAGAAAGGCACTGCTGATCCCTTCGGCAGCGAGGATGATGAACTACCAGATATAGATGAGCTGCTTCTACGCAGAGACTTTCTTCCTAAGTCATCAAAAGTGACCCATCCCAAGAAAACTTATTCAGGCAAACCAAAATTCAAAAAACATCGCAGTATCAACTTCAAACCACGACCACAAGAACGCAAACATAATAAGGAAAAATTGGATATTTTCGACGTTCCTGCTTCGCCACCTACAACAAGCCCTCTACCAGAAGTTATGGATAGGACACTGTATAGTGGGCGACCTCGTGCGTTGTCGTTCACCTCGCAGGAACCAGTGACAAGCTCACTGGACATCAATGAACCAAGTTTTGATCTTCCCACGCCGGCAACAAGTGCTATTAAACACGCCCCGAGCCCCATTTTAGTCAATTGTGATACCGATAGTGATGATCCGTTTGCATCAGATCTAGCATCTAAAGCATCACCTGAGTATTCTTCGGATGAGTCGATTCAAATTCGAAAAGTTGGAAAAAAGATCAGAGGTGTTCTTCCGGCCTCTCATCTCCGCCTAAATCAACTCTCAAAAAATATCAATATACCCCCTCGCAACGAAAGACTATCAATCTCTGCATCGCCGGAAAAGCAGCCGTTTCGCCGGGGAGTTGCGATTCCCAAAATTTCAGGAACAATAAATATGTCGCCAACATCAACAAATTTCAATAATCCAATATTCTCTGACGATTCAGATGGGAGCGAAACTCAAAGTAACTGGGGTGGGTTCTTCGAAAACGATAACGATCTCGCATTAGATCACAACTTTGACCAGCAACGTAACGGAGTTGCTGAGGTAGAAGACAGAGTTGACCCGATGCTACCAGGTCACAAAAGACAACGGGATGATCATGCCACTGTGTCACGAAAGAAAAGGCGACTACCGTCAGGGCGTGGTATATCCTCTCGACAGCCCAAAATTACTGATAATCTCAGAGAAGTTCAAAAATCTGTACCTTCTATGTCCCGTCGTCACGGTAAAGAAAAATCACGGACTCGGCGGCCATTAAAAGACGTATCAAGACCGAGAAAATCAATACTGCCCAATCTTAGTATTCTTGATGTTACTAGCAACGTTTTTCAAGGCAATGGGAACCTTCCTCTATTCATAAAGGTTGCCGCCCGAACAGCTAGAAATAAAATAAATCAAGGACGACAAAGCCCATCAAGGAAGTTCATCAGATTAGCCACCAGGGAGGATACAGCCGATGCTCAGTCTGTGTTGCAAGACTGGAAAGACGGCAAGATCAAACCCAAACCAGTGGATTCATATCGCGATAGCAAACTCCGGATAGAGAGCAAGCAGACGAGGCTCAACTCCCCCATAAGCAAAACAAAATCTAAAGTTCAACACTTTGAGAATGAAAGCGCCATTGCACCACGCAGACTATTAATAACGAAGGATCGTCAACAGTCAATGAATGATTTTGTCAATGTAGAAGACCATAATGAAACGTCGAGGCTGCCACCGCAGGCATTGTCAAGGTGGGATACTGTGGTGAAGCAGAGGACTGCAAGACCGATTGTGGCACCACCATCGCGACCAGCTCAGCTTGAGACTTCAGAGGCTACTTACTCTAGCCGGTATCCGACGAATGCTTTCAAAAGTACTAAAAAGTCGTTAGATTCTTTCTATAAAGCCACTCAAAAGCGACGAAGTAACGTCCAGATAAGTCGCTTTCTTGCCGATGGAGACATAATTAGACCATCTTCCGAGACCATCGATGCCTCGCTGAATGTAATAGAAAGCGCTGGAATTCCTGAGAAAATCCCTCGTGGACGAAAACGCCTTCCCCAGAGGCTTGATGCAGGGGCTTCGGTCTTTCGTCAATCAAGCGAACCTTTGATTTTGCAATATGTTGTATCTGTCGGACAGGATCTTTCAGGGCAAGATGGAAAGCTCATTGGGTTAGGGAAATTCGGTACCAAGTACCCTGTCCACTTCGATATCCTGCCTCTTCAGTCTGGCATCCATTTCCACCAAAGCACATTCATCGGTGGTGGCCATCTCTATGTAACTGCACCAAATATTGATGTCATGAAGCCTGCGCTGTGTTTCGATCTTGGCGAAAGGGAATTTCGATGGAGTTTTTGGAATGAGAATGTTTCTTCTGAGATTGGGCTATGCTTCGACTGGATTCTCGATCAATTAAGCCAAAGGCCAACGAACCTCAATTTGTCTTCCCAAGACAATCCAGCCAATATGGTGACCCGCATCAGCGATTATGTGCAAACCCACATGATCATCACATCACCTGAAGACCGAGTCGACTTTCTTTCTAGAATGATCGAAATTATGAGTGACTTTGCATTTCGTATAGGGTCGAGCGCAGGTACTGAAAAAGAACTGCAAGCTCAGTTTCGAGTTTCAGTTGCGTCGAGATGTACGGTACTTGCCTTACAAATTCTTCATATCTCCCAGAGACACTCAGCGCAAGCATCAACATCTGCGAAGTTAGAGACAATTCTTGTAGCCATTGCCCAAAGTTGTATCAAGATGTTGCTGTTTCACGGCCTAGATGATGTTAGAGCACTCTATGAGAAGCTTCAATATCTCTCTTTTCGGGAAGGCGGTATTACAGACAGTCACTTCTCAGTTGAGGCGTGGTTGATTGTCATAAGAACGTTAAGTTCTGCCAAAATTCCCAGATGCTCATTCTGGGATGTGACAAACAAGTTACTTCTTAACAGAGAGATGCTCGACTTTAACGATGCTCGTGAGATGGAAAAACTTTGGTACTCCGTATTTTCTCTCCTCCCTTTGTCTGAGTTTAATGAGTTTGGTGTTGTCGTACAAGGAGCGCGGCATACTGCCTTCTTCGATAACTGGGAACTACCTCAGCGCATGCTAAAAAGCGTGTTTACGCTATACTCTTCGACTGCTAGGCAATCTCCAGGCTTCAACGATTACTGTAGGACGCTCGTTAGCCGTTGCCATTTGTTAATGCTGGATTGGGGGTGGTGGAAATGCGGAGTGATAATCGGGACCTTGTTTGATTTTTTTGCTTCGCAAAATCTTGCACACCTAAGGAACGAAGAGGTACACAATTCACCTCACTTCCTAGAAGAGCTAGACACCGAACCCTCGCTTAGTGTCGAACCCGAGGATCGTTGCTTTCATATCCTTCTCAAGATAATCGCGCTTGAAATCAAGCATCTTCGAGAAATCAACGAAGAGAAGGGCATCCGAAATCTTGTAACTCGTCTATTGCCAAACCACAACCGCCAATATCCCAAAGAAGAAACCATTCTTGAACGCGAACTCGCAGCTCTGAGAAACCACCACGATCTTCTTGCTACGCTATATTGGGCGGCTCCTGTTAATCAACGGCCTTCCCCTAGTCTCATCCAGAACCTAGTCGAACCAGATCGCTCGCACAACGCAGCCTGCTTAATCAATCTCAGAGCTTGGAAACAACTCTCAGTGTTTTTATTAGCATCACCAACGCCTAACGACGCCTTTGAACCCTTCATTTCCTGGCAAAACACCTTCTTTACGAAACTTCTCGAACAATACCTCCAGGAAGAGGTGAACACACGCAAACAAGCCGAAGGCCCTTCGGGAGACTCAATTCCGGAGAAGTTTCTCCTGCAACAAATAATGTCGAATAGAGCTAGCACAATGACGATGCTTTGCCAGATAATGACGAACATGATGGATGCCATAGTAGCAGCACGTAACATCTCTGGTCTTGAGGCAGCTCTGAACAGAGATATTCTAGGTCAGCTTTTCAACAACGAGATCGTATTGCAAGATGAAGGCATGATTATAGGCATCACAAGGGTGGTCTACTGCTATATCGATAAGGTCAACACACTTCACCCATACGAGTATTTAACGATACCTGATGCAGAGAACGAGAGTCAAGATAGCATCGGTATCGATCTTCGTAATTGGGAGCGCAACCGGCTTCTAACCGTAAGTTGTGCTTTAATTATCCGGTTATAGTATGCTAACTGACACAGTACCTTCTTGATAACTCGGCGTCTGGATTTTGTTCATTGGTACGAAAGGTACTTGATCGAGCCGAAACAATCAAAGGCATGTCTATAGTGAATAATCTGATATCATGCTGGGCTTCATATGTTTGCGTTGCGGCTGAGGAGTATTCCGTAAGTCCATACTAACGTTACTGTATCTTACCTTTCTAACTTGCTACTAGAAGCTAAATCTTTTCCTCCCTGGCGGTCCATATTTCGTGTTCTATAATCGCGATTACCACGCGAAACCGGACTATTACTGGTCCTTGTTCTTGTGCGAATTGTTGGCTCGCAAGCCTGTCGCTGATCTTGAGGTTTGTGGTCCTATTTTGGACATATAAAACTCGACTAACTCTATAGGCTGTCGGATTTGATATTGGCTTGGAATGGTTGCGGATTTTAGTTCTCCCCTTTTCGTTCTCTCAATCAACACTAGCTCTGTCTCAGAGAATGGCCCAAGCATATCATCCTTTCGTTTCCTTGCAGCATGGTACGACACTGCGCGACTTTTATGCTAGGCAGGCTGGACATGAAAATACAGATTGGCCATCCGTTCTGATCAAAGGTAAATTGAAAAGATGGCTTCAATTTACGCGAGGCTGACTGTAGCAGATGGTATCAGCCAAATGGTTGCAAGACTTCAGGCGCAAGAAGCTGGCACTGAGGAATCTCGGAAGCTGAAAGAGCAATACTCGTCACACCTCAAGCTACTCATGAACACCATGGAGCACCAACTCAGAAGCATGATAACCAACTCTCTTGATTACAAGGCATACATGAACTTCGTGCAACAAGTCGCCTCACACATCTGCTCCCATGCTGATCATATTCAACCTCTGACATTATTCCTTCGCGGAGAAACCGATCGAAATTACGTTCCTCGAGGCCTGTATCTAGCCGACCTTGGCAAGTATATTCGCCGTCTCAGCCAACAACCCGGGAGAACTTCATCCGAGCTTTTCTATTTCTTATTTGAGTCTTTCAAGCGAGATACTGCTGATGGGCACTTGAAAGACCATATTCGCAACTTCAAAAAGGCCATGGAAAATTGGGAGTTCGCCAAGTATGTCTTACAAACATACATTCCGACTGTTGTCATTAGTAGCTGGGAGACAAAAGGTGGCTGGATGCTTGCTGGGGCGTATCTCCCGCCGCTTGCTGCCCATATTACCTCCTTGTTATCAGCACGGAATGCCGTATCCATCGCTACATATAGCCACACCATTGCCCTTCTAAAAATGATAACTAATAAAATTTCGAACGCGAGCGTGGAGGAAGGGGATGACATCATTATAACTGTCCATCCACAAAACAGAGGCGCAGCGGCAATCACATACGAGTTTTGGTTGTCTGTTTACCCAGCCCTCAAAGCCTATTGCGAAGATTTCCCAGCAAACGTGCAGGTCTCTGCCCGCGACCCCTTGCTGCAGCTCAAATTCTCATTTGGGAAATTTGAGAAAATCCTCATTCCAATTTTCAAGCGCAGGATTACCTTTGGCTTCAGATGGGATCTTGTCCAGCTCAAGCTACGGTTACAACGCTGGGATCTAGAAGTCACTTACAACGAAAACGTTAAAACCTTCGCCGAATTTCTGACACGAGACATCAACGGGTGGGAGAATCTCGAAAGCATTCCAGCTGCAATGCTGTTCCGCAATGGCTGGATTTGCAATAAGGCTAAGATCCGAGGAGGGGGCACAACTAAGATAGCTCTCCGTGACTTCTGGGGTCCTACCTTGCGTGATCTTGTGCTAAAGAGCCCTGGCGTATACGATCCCGTCGAGCCTCGTCTTGACACCTCTCGTACCACGCATAAGATTGTGAAGGAAGTGAAAGATCTAGCTGTCGAGGCAGTCGATAGGTGGCAAGCATCTAATCATCTTGAGACAGATTGGATGAGGAAAATACGTGACCCAAAAGACCTTAAGTTTCAAGACAAGGAATAGAGGTTGATGATTTGTGGTTTAGAGGAGGGATATGACGGTGTATTAGGTGGAAATTTTAGCCAATTGAGTACAGATAGCTCAATAGAATTCAAACACGAATTCGAAGATCTATCATCCCCATATTGAGTTTTTCAAGTCAATTGATATGTCAAACATCATTCCGCAATTCAATGCGTGTAATCAAGTATCATTCATTTTGGTATATTTCTATCCGTTAACTGTCTTGAATGGACAGATTTGCGCTTGAGTTCAATCAATCTCAGACGTTTCAATTGCTTGATACCTCGATCCTAACTGCCTTCGAAACGCATCTTTCAGATACAATTTTCATCGTCTTGTGCTATACGATATCCTCAAGTTCAAGCTTGCTGTGCTCTCGAATGTTCTCATTACCTAGTACAAGTCTACCACCCCATGGCTAAATCATACAATACAACTGATGTCTAGTAATTTTCTTATGGCCTGGATCCGCAAACCTCAGACGATCCAAAGGGGTTGATGGCTATCAATATCTTTTTTTTCTTTCAAGAAACATAGAAACTGTTGACTACACGGAGCAGTTTACAGAAGGGTTTGATCTTCTTCAATGCCACAGACATGGACCTCAGCCACGAAGATATTGCGTCTACAGGCTCCACTAAAGCTCTACGGTATCTTCGAGTATGTACTTAATTGGAGGAGTGCCAATCCGTTCTAAGAGGCCAATAGAGTTGCAGGCACTCCAGTTCAATAGTTTGAAGAGATGATGTATTGTCTCAAAGTTAAAGATATGCCTGCTGGACTGGGGGATAGAGACGACGAAGTTATGCATTCCCCTTGTCACTTTTATTCTATATTATTTGATCTAATTTATTCTCTCCTTATAATACAAGAAATCTAATCAATATCTGATCAAGTATTTATATTGTATTACTCTTTGAATCCACCTGTGACCTTGCATCTTGCGCTGCTCACTCCATAAGTTTGCCAAGCCCGAAGCGAGTGAACCCCTTTTCCTAGCTCCAAAGCCCATTTTGTCACAAACCGACGTTTACCCTAACAACTCCCTAAATCAGTAGAAATTCCTTGCCCCACATACCTCATTCAAAATATCTGCAACTGATTTGGAATCAAGCCATGTAATTATGTAGTTGTATGCATGATGTCATGTTATTTATCTGTTCCATCTCCCTTCTGAGATGATAGATCCTATGTTTCTATTACCTTGAAAGACAGATCCTGTGCCAGTGGAGTTTATTGTACCAGAATAGATGACTTGCGGTTGTCCTAGCTTCTGGGACCTCAATTGGCGAATCTCTTCTGTAGTTTTTGGCTCTCTCTCCACTTCCTTCGCCAACATCCGTAGTCTGCCAGATACCATCTTGTATCCATTATCGTCGATTCCACTAAACCTCACCATGCCTTTGTGATTGCTATGTATTGATTGATTCTCACAGTTTGGCAAAATGGCTGAATGCTTTGGGACAATCTGGAGAACCATTAGTACCTTGATCAAGAATCCAAAGAAATTTACATGGACTACCTCTCCAATTCCAATATATCCAAGTTCTTCGTAGAAGCAAAACATTGTTATCCTCCTCTTGCCCTCCTCTCTTCTTCCCTCAAGCATCATTCCGAATTCCTGTTGAACGTTGGCCAGCATCTCTGAACCTGGACTCAAAACTCTTATGATGTCCTTGTTTGTTTTTCGGAATGCCTTCGAGATACCCGTTAGGATACGGCCCCACTTCGCAAGGTCCGTCCCGACATGTGGGGTTCCGAGGAAGATGATGCCCCTCGTTGCTTCTAGGATTGCCGTCGTCCTTTGCTCAAGGGAACGATCACATATCAACAGTGCCTAAATACGAGTTACTCATGCACAAAATACTATTCATTATCTTACCTGCTCGCAGACAAGTCCACCAAGGCTGTGGGCGACGAAAATAACCGGTCTTTCCTCTGCATCCATTCTCTCATATGTCAACGCATGTGCCAGGCTCTTGCCATGATCGCGGAGCGTGTTCGAAGATGCAACATCAATGGCGTTGACTATATCTGCGTCATATCCGAAGGTCATGATACGCGCTGTTGGCAAACTTGCTGGGAGCAGGTCCAAGGGCCAGAACGTGCCGCTCTTCTCGTCTGTCCATGTTGATTCACGATTGCCGGTCAAGCCGTGAATGAAGACAAAACTAGACAATCGGCACTGTTAGAAGCATCAACCTTGTAATAATTCAAGACAATTGGTTTATCAAATAGTGTTGTGGTCAAGTTGGCAACGTCAGAAGTCCGATAATGACAGTTATGCTTACTCAATGGTTGCACTTGGCGGATCAGTCAGAATACGTAAACCATACTTCCCCTGCGAGTGCGGAGTGGCTGTCATCGTTCTAGATATCAAGACAATGGGATGACAGAATCGGTCACGAGACCTATTCAAACAATAGCAATGCAAACGTGCTTTTTGCGATAGCCGTGCAAACGTATGTGATAAATGCTTCAAACTGTTGGTGGTAGGTTCACACCCCGGAGGTTGGAAATTCCTACTGCACGGAAGTCTTGGCTCGTTCTCCATGAGAGCCTCTCAGCCTCACCACAAAACCATTCCATTGTACTTCTCTCCTGCAATTTGTGTCTTTCGATTGATTAGTATGGAGTCATCTCATCCGCCACCGACGAAACGAAGATGTCTAGAGAATACGGGCCCCGATTCTATCCCAAGTAGAGTGGAATATTCTGGCAATGTGGAGGCCGATGGAAGCGGGCACTTCTTTCAGGGCAATAACAATATCGGGGGCATATGTAAGAACTGTTTTTCCTCACTGGCGTGCAAACTTAGCTAAAAGTTTTCCGCAATAGATAATACTATATCACCTCCACATGCTGTGACTTTTGAGACGTTGGATCACGAAGTCGCAAACTACGGGTATCTGTTTCAATTGTTCTCTACATCCGTTGCCAGCGTTAGGCAGGAAGATGTTGCTGAACTAAATATCTCGTTGACGGCCCAAAAGTACAGCTCAGTCAAAGTCAAACTACAGGAGCTCCATGAGCAAAAGGTACACCTTGCAAAATTTGGCGGCGGCCATCAAGAGAAGATTGAACTTGAGAGTGAAATCCAAAAGCTCAGAGCAATTGTGAAGTCTAACATCGGGCTACTAAACGCAATACAACGGTGAGCTACTCGTTTAAAGCACAACCAAAATATGGCGATACCCACTAACATTCTCCAGACGCGTCGAAAGTTTAAAGCCGAACTTGGATCCATCATCAACCTTAGCCCCAGATCTCAGAGATTCAGCGTTCAACAGTCGAGAACAACTTCGAGAGCAATATATGGATGCCTTGAAATTCGAGCAATTAAGATCTCGACATAAAACTATCACAGCTGCACATGCCAAAACATGCAAATGGCTGTTTACAAAAGATGAGTACCAGGACTGGATCGACATCCATAAAATTTCAGAGCACCATGGATTTTTATGGATTAAAGGTGGCCCCGGAACAGGCAAGTCAACAATAATGAAGTTTGCTTTTGAAAATGCCATGAGGTCCATGAAAAATTGTATTATCATCTCGTTCTTCTTCAACGCAAGTGGTGACTCTCTAGAGAAGTCCGTACTGGGCATGTACCGATCCTTATTATATCAACTTCTAGAGAAGTGTCCGGACTTATCTGAATTTCTCGATCCCGCCGTACCCGATTTTGACCGTTGCAGTACCGAGGTAGTCGCAGCCCTTTTCGGTGGCTCTGTGAAACATCTTGAGCAGCAAAATCTGATATGTTTCATCGATGCATTGGATGAATGTAAAGATGATGAGATACTCGTTATGGTGCGATTTTTTGATGACCTTGGGCAGTTTGCCGTTTCGGCAGATATTCAATTTCACATCTGCTTCTCAAGTCGTCACTATCCGCATGTCACAATTGATAAAGCTATCCACTTAAGGTTGGAGGGCCAGGAAGGCCACCAACAAGACATGGCCAATTATGTGGCAAGTGAGTTAAAGATTGGAAGCAGTAAACTGGCCGGAGATATTCGTGCTGAGTTGCTTGAAAGGGCTTCTGGGATATTCTTATGGATTATGTTGGTTGTACGAGACTTGAATGAAGAGTTCCGTCGTGGTCGCATCCATGCACTTCGAAAACGGTTGAACGAGATTCCGAATGAACTGGATAAGTTGTTCCAGGATATTCTAACGAGGGATACCAACAACATGGACGAGGTTATTCTTTGCCTCCAATGGATACTATTTGCTAGACGGCCATTGAAACTAGAAGAGCTTCATTTCGCGGTTTTGTCTGGTACAAGCCCAGATTCTCTCTCTGCTTGGGACCCTGAAGCGCTTACTCAGAATGATATGGCGAGGTTTCTTCTTAATTCATCAAAAGGACTTGCAGTTACCACAAAATCTAAAAGTCAAACAATTCAATTCATTCACGAGTCCGTCCGGGATTTTCTCCTCAAAGAAAATGGACTTAGCAAGCTTCAATCGAACCTCCACTACAACTTAATTGGCCTTAGTCATCATATGCTGAAGGAGTGTTGCCAAACTTATCTGGAGATTGGCATCCCTGAGTCATTGTCGATAAGCGAAGACCTTCCTGTAGCAAAATCCGAAGAATGTAAAGATCTGCGAAAAATGGCAACTGAAAAATTCCCTTTCCTCGAATATGCAGTAAATAACATGCTCCATCATGCTGACACGGCAAGCGGTCATGGAGTCTCGCAAAAAACGTTTGTTGAAAGCTTTTCTCTTGGAAGCTGGATAACCCTGAATGACCTCCTTCAGAAGCAACAAAATCGACGTTATAATCCTACTGTCTCTCTTCTCTATGTTCTCGCTGAAGAGGATCTAGCTCACCTCATCCCTATTCAGCTGGAACGAGATCCACGTGTGCGAATTGAAGGTGGGCGGTACAAATTTCCATTTAATACAGCCTTGGTTCATGGTAATGAAGAAGCGGTACGGACGCTATTGATGTATGACGTCGATGTCAATTTTAGAGGCTATGCTGGTCGCACACCACTGTGGAAAGCAGCGAACCTTGGACATGAAGCAATTGTTAAGCTGCTAATTGAACGAGATGACGTTGATGTTAACTACAAGGATAGTAGAGATATAACACCGTTATTTATCGCAGCGGCTAGGGGCCATGTGGCAGTAGTAAAGCTATTGGTTGAGCAAGGCGACGTTGAAAACGACTCAAAAGATTATTATAATACAACACCGTTATTTGTCGCAGCGGCTAGGGGCCATGTGGAAGTAGTAAAGCTATTGATTGAGCAAGACGACGTTGAAAACGACTCAAAAGATAATTATGGCAGAACGCCGCTATCTGCCGCGGCCGCTCAAGGGCATTTGGAAGTAGTAAAGCTGTTGGTTGAGCAAGACGACGTTGAAAATGACTCAAAAGATGATGATAGCAGAACGCCGCTATATGTCGCGGCCGCTCAAGGGCATTTGGAAGTAGTAAAGCTGTTGGTTGAGCAACACGACGTTGAAAAC
>Ga0247734_1001571_pt1 | contig 17137 bp, 11 predicted proteins | sample UWRJL103311B2_FD_180933 | JGI IMG/M metagenome (GOLD analysis project Ga0247734, IMG submission 180933) | Plant litter microbial communities from Arlington Agricultural Research Station in Wisconsin, United States - UWRJ-L103-311B-2 | ecosystem: Environmental > Terrestrial > Plant litter >... | reverse complement strand
GGTGAAGGATATCAACGATATTCAGAACATCATCCGCGGCAAATTAGGCGCCATTACACAAGGTAGTTTCTTTGTGTTCAGTTTCCCAACTGTGCCGGGCTTTAGTAACGTAGAGGCGCTTGACATGGTACTGCAGGATAAAACCGGCGGTAAGCTGGATAAGTTTAGCGGCGTGGCCAACAACTTTATTGGTAAGCTGATGGCTAAACCTGCCATTGCCTATGCCTTCACCACGTTTAAGGCTGATTATCCGCAACTGCAATTAGAAGTTAACGACGAAAAAGCCAACCAGTTAGGCGTAAACGTTAAGGATGTACTGCAAACCATGCAGGCTTACTTTGGTAGCGCACAGGCATCAGATTTTAACCGCTTTGGTAAATACTACCGTGTGGTTGTACAGGCCGATATTGCCGACCGTACCGACCCTGCATCTATCGACCGTGTATTCGTGAAAAACAAAACAGGCGAAATGGTACCTATCAATACATTGGTTAAACTAACCCGTGTGTATGGTTCAGAAACCGCCTCACGTTACAACCTGTTCAACTCTATCCAGGTAAATGCAATTCCTAAACCGGGCTACAGTTCTGGTGATGCTATTAAAGCTATCCAGGAAACTGCTAAAGAAGAATTACCGCAAGGTTTTGCTTACGAGTTCTCGGGCCAAACCCGCGAGGAGATCTCCTCAGGAGGCCAGTCAACCGTAGTGTTCCTGTTATGTTTGGTGTTTGTGTACTTCCTGTTATCAGCACAGTATGAGAGTTACATTTTGCCACTGGCAGTAATCCTTTCTATCCCTACAGGTATCTTCGGTGTGTTTGTGGTATTAGGTTTAACCGGTATCGAAAACAACATCTACGTACAGGTAGCGCTGATCATGCTCATTGGTTTGCTGGCCAAGAACGCCATCCTTATTATTGAGTTTGCCGTGCAGCGCCGCAAGGCAGGTTACGGGCTGGTAGAATCGGCCATCGAAGCATCAAGGTTAAGGCTGCGCCCAATCATCATGACATCGCTTGCATTCGTGTTCGGGTTGTTCCCAATGAGTATTGCAACCGGCCCGTCTGCACAGGGTAACCACTCTATTAGTATAGGTGCCGCCGGCGGGATGGTTTCGGGTGTGGTATTAGGGTTATTTATTATCCCGGTACTGTTTGTGATCTTCCAGCACCTGCAGGAAAAAATAAGCGGTGCGCCAGTTGCAAAACACTTAGAGAAAACATCTGAAGACGAGCACACTAAAGAACTGGAAAATCAGATGATCTAATAACCTCAATCTAACCCCTCTCCGGTGGAGAGGGGTCGGTAAAACCCGAAAAGGGAGAGGCTTCAAACGAACACACAATCAAAATAAAACAATGAAAAAATATATATACGGGTTTACAGGTTTAATGCTTTTAGTATTAAGCGCCTGTACAGTTTCAAAGGATGTTGAAACACCCAAAGCAGCCTTACCGGCAAACTTCAGGAATGAAGCATCGGTAGGCGATACTACCAGCATTGCTGATATCCAATGGAAAAGCTTTTTTGCTGATGTTACCCTGCAGAAACTGATAGATAGTGCTATTGTGAAAAACTACGATCTGCAGATTGCGGTTAAGAATATCGAATCATCTCAGTTATTATTCAAACGTGTAAAATGGGATTACATACCGCAATTAAGTGCAAACGTAACGGCTAACACTAACCGCCCGAGCGATAACAGCCTTAACGGACTTAGCCTTAACCAGTTTGTAGGTACCAAACACATCGAAGATTATTCTGCCAACCTGGCCCTGTCATGGGAAGCAGATATATGGGGTAAAATTAAAAACCGCCAGCGTGGTGCTTTAGCCGCTTACCTGCAAACTGCAGAGGCTAAAAAAGCAATACAAACCAACATTGTCGCAAGTGTATCACAAGGTTATTACAACCTGCTGATGCTGGATGATCAGCTGGCTATTGCGCAAAAGAACGTTATATTAAATGATAGCACTTTGCGCATTATCCGCCTGCAATTTGATGCCGGCCAGGTTACTTCATTAGCTGTACAACAAGCCGAAGCACAACGCCAGGCTGCCGAGCAGCTGGTGCCACAGTTTGAGCAGAACATCACTATACAGGAAAACGCCCTGCGCATTTTAACCGGCGAATTGCCTGATAAAATTACCCGCAGCGCAAAACTGGATGATCAGATAGTTCCTGAGAATCTTTCAGCAGGTGTGCCATCGGCCATTGTAAGCCGCAGGCCCGATGTTAAAAGTTCGGAGCTGGCTTTAAACATTGCCAATGCTAACGTTGGTATTGCAAAAGCAAGTATGTACCCGGCCTTAACTATTACGGCAAGTGGCGGTGTAAACTCATTCCGCGCCAGCAACTGGTTTAATATCCCGGCATCATTATTTGGTACCGTAGCAGGTGGTTTAACACAGCCGATATTTGCACGCAAGCAATTAAAAACAAACTACGAAGTAGCTAAGGTTGAGCGTGAGAAAACTGTATTGCAGTTCCGCCAGTCGGTACTGAACGCGGTAGGCGAGGTAAGCGATGCCTTGGTAAGAATAGAAAAACTGAAACAACAGCAGGTAATAGCTGCCAACAGGGTTAAAACCTTGCAGCAGGCTACAACTAATGCCAAATTATTGTTCAGCAATGGCATGGCAAACTATTTAGAAGTTATTACCGCACAGGGTAATGTTTTACAAAGCGAGCTTGAGCTGGCTACCGTAAAACGTACCCAACTTGACGCAGTATCTGAGCTGTACCGTTCATTGGGCGGCGGCTGGAAATAAGAATGTGTGAGTAGTTTGAATGAAACGTCCCGGTGAATTTGCCGGGGCGTTTTTTTTGTTTTAATGCAAAACGCAACCGTCGGTCGGGTGGTGGTTATTCAGCGGCGTACCGCCGCCGTACACAAATGAGGCGGCCGGAGGCCTTATAATAACGGTCACCGGGCAGGAGCCGAGCGACTAATATGTGGATATAAAGCAATAAAGGTCCCGGATTTTCGGGACCTTTATTGCTTTATTATTTTATTGAGTAGTAGTAGTTTTTTATAGTTGTAGTATAACTGCTACCGCCACTTAAAAACTTAAAAAGAAGTTCTTAAAGTAGCGCCATATATGCGTGGATTGCCTAAGTGCGATGCACCAAAGCTGTATGCGTAATCAATATAGCGTTTGTTGCCCAGGTTGCTGCCCCATGCAAACAGATCGAAGCGTTTGGTGCTTACGCCTATGCGTGCGTTAAATACGCTATAACCATCTTGCTTAATGTTGTTACCTAAGTCATAATAGGTGGTGCCTAAGGCTTTCCATTCGCCGCGGGCAATTAGTTTAACGTCTTTAGCTACATCATAACCGTATTGCAGGGCCAGCATTGATGTAAAATCTGGCGTGTAAACCTGGCGGTTACCTTTCAGGTCTACTGCATTGTTGTCGCTTGAAATCAGCAGGTCTTTGTAACGGGCGTGGGTGTAACCAAAGTTGTAAGATACATCAAAGCCTTTTAACAACGTGGCGGCAATTTCTGCCTCTGCACCCTTGCTGCTCAGTTTACCTGCATTTTTAGTAATGGTGATAGCATCAGGTAAAATTAAAGTTGGTACCTGTGCATCGTTTATACGTACGTAGAATAACGACACGTTTACACGCAATTTGTTGTTAAGGAACATGTTTTTTGAACCTAACTCGTAATTGCTGCTATACTCCGGTTTAAAAGCTACCAATGGCGGTTCAGCCTGAGGATTTTGACCTAACTGCCCCAAACCACCCGCACGAAAACCTCTGCTATAGGTAGCATATAAATGATTATCGTTGGAGATATGGTATGCTAAGCTCAACTTAGGCGTAAAGGCTTTAAAGCCGGCTGTAGCAGAGCTATCATTTTGGGTAGGGAACATATCGTTGCCTAACTGGGCTTCGCCTATTACACGCGTTTTCTTATGTTCATAATCATAACGCAAACCTGCTGTAAGGTCCCATTTGGGATCCAGCACAAAGGTTACCTGGCCAAATGCCGCTGTACCATAATTACGCTCTATGTTGGTGTTAATTGCAGTTAAACCAACAGGTATATTAGGGTCTAACAAACCAGCGTCTTCGCCGTAATGTGTGCCCGATTTGGTAGGGCTGTAGCGGTAAAAACCGTATACACCCGCGGTCCATTTAATATTAGTGGCAGCAGCAGGGGAAGAAAAACGAAACTCCTGTGTAGCAACTTCTACTTTGTTAAACTTGTTGCCGTAGTTGTTGATCACACTAACCGCATCTAAAGGAGAAAAATCACCGTCGATTGGTACGGTATAGTAACGGTAGTTTTTTTGATACGCACTGTTGGAGATAAAGTTGAAATTTTTACCTGTGTAGCTGGCCGATAACGAAGCGTTGAAGATGTTATCGATCATCTTTGTAGTCGCATTTTGGTTCACCTGGAAAGGGTTCTCTATCGCATCTTCAGGCGAGCCTGATAAGGCAAAAGGGCCATTATTTCGGTTGGCATAATGTTTCACATTCAGCGTTAACGCAAATTTTTGTGTCGCCAAGTATTTTAAGTAGTAATTCGCCAGGAACGAATGTTGTTTATCCAGCTTGGTGTTGTTAAACAGGTTGGTGTAAAAACCATCCATACCATTGTATAAACCGGCTGCGCCAAAATAAAGTTTATCCTTTATCAGCGGTGCGCGAAAACCCAGGCTGTAACGCTGCTGGCCGAATGAACCATAGTTAGCTTCGGCAAAGCCGCTTACCTGGTTGGTAGGTTGTTTAGTTATTACGTTAATAACACCACCCATAGCATTACGGCCGTATAAAGTTCCCTGCGGGCCGCGCAAAACTTCCACGCTTTCCACATCAAAAAGCTGCGGGATATAAGTATCCAGGCTAAACTGGTTCACACCATCAATATAAGTGGTAACAGATGGGTCGTAAGAGGTGGTTGCAACACCGCGGATACCGGTTACAATACGGTTATCTCCCGGGTCTGATGAATACAGGTTGGGCACAATAGCCGTAATGTCTTTCAGGTTCCAGATGCGGTAATCTCTCACCTGCTTAGCAGATAGGGTGGAGATACTGAAAGGAACCTCCTGTGCAGCCTCCTCGCGCTTTTGGGCGGTTACCACCACTTCATCCAAACGGTTGGCAGCTTCGGTAAGCTGTATGGTGGTGCTTTGCGCCTGCGCGCTAATGGTAATGTTTTGGTTAACTGCAGCATAAGCTACACTGCTTACACGCAATACATACTTACCTGCAGGTACATTTTTAAAGGTAAAGTTACCCTGGTTGTTGGTTTGTGTAGTGTAATTGGTGTTTAACAGGCTTACTGTAGCACCGGGGATAGGTTCGGTTTTGGTAGTGGTAACCGTTCCCAAAAAGTTTTGGGCAAAGGCTGAGCAAAATGCCGTCAGCATTAAAATTAGGGTGTAGATTTTTTTCATAGTAAAAATAAAGCGGATATGATGTTAACTTATCATATCCGCTGCAAAGAAAAAGATTTTTTATTATTTAAGTGAATAGATCCAGTTAATGATCTTCTTGCTGTCAGCCGCTTTTAACGCCGGGTGGGCAGGCATATCCACATCGCCCCAAACACCGTGGCCGCCATTCACAATTTTTTGTGTAAGGTGGGCAGTAGATGCTGCGTTATTTGGATATTTATTTGCTACCGCTGTGAAAGACGGGCCAACAGATTTTTCTGAAACTTTATGGCAAGCCTGGCAATCAAGCGTCATCATTAAAGCTTTACCTGCGGCATTGGCTTTAATGTTTGCCAGTTTAACTTTCATATCTGGTGAATCCTGGCCCGCATAAACAGTTACCGTTTTGGCATCACTAACAGCGCCTTCTTCGTCCCGTGCTTCAACAGAAACTACGTAGTTGCCCTTTTTAGGGAACGCGTAAGCCAGTTTAGGCACAGCGGTAGTTTTCCTAACGCCATTGCCCAGGTTCCAAACGTAAGTGATCTTGTTTTTTTCCGGATCGGTTGCCTTAACGGTTAATATTACCGGCAGCGGTACCGAGCCGTATGCTTTATCAACGCTAACGCTTGCTACAACAGGAGGGCGGTTGCCGCTGTTGTAATCAATACGTGCTATACCGGCATCTTTGTTTTTAGAGAACCAGCCAGAGCCGTACTCCAGCATATAAATTTTACCATCGGGGCCGGTTTCCATATCAATAACGTTATTGAATTTGGTACCTGCCATAAATGGCTCCATTTTGTCAAGGTCGCCGTTTGGCTGCAGGGTTAACAGTTTCACAAACCCACGGATCCAGTCGTAAAAAACTACTTTTTTGTTAAAGTAATCGGGCATACGGGTAGCCTTCGGGAACATATCTGTATAGTAAGCCGGGCCTGCCATTGCATTACGGCCGCCTGTACCTACCTGCGGAAAATCTGGAGATGCAGCGTAAGGGTACCAGATAAACGCCGGTTGTGCAGGTGGCAGGTCTGTTAAACCGGTGTTGTTTTTAGAATTGTTCACCGGGTGCAGAGGGTCAAACGCAGGGCCTGATACGCCTGTTGCGTAATCATAAGCATGGTAAGCGTAGTTATTACCTACAAACAACGGCCAGCCGAAGAAGCCTGCTTTACGGGCCTGGTTAAACTCATCGTAACCGCGCGGGCCGCGGGTATCTAAGCTATCGGCCTGTGCATCTGGCCCAACTTCACCCCAGTAAAGGAAACCATTTTTCTGATCCACCGAGATACGGTAAGGGTTCCTGTCGCCCATTACATAAATTTCGGGGCGGGTTTTAGGGGTGCCCGGTTTAAATAAGTTGCCTTCGGGGATGGTGTAGGTACCATCTTCGTTCATTTTAATTCTCAGGATTTTTCCGCGCAGATCGTTGGTGTTACCAGCAGAACGCCTTGCATCGTGGTTAAGGTATTCCGGGCGATCGTCAAGCGGGGCAAAAGCGTGGGTATCATAGCTTTTCTCCTTACGCTCATCAAACGGGGTAGAGTTATCACCCGCCGAAAGAAACAACGTTCTATCCGGACCGAAGGCGATAGAGCCACCTGTATGGCAGCAGATCTCGCGCTGTGAGTACATCTCTAAAACAACCTTTTCGGTTTTATTATCAATGGTATCACCAGCCATAGTAAAGCGCGATAAACGGTTTACCGATGTATCTGCCGGGCTGTAATAAACGTAAACAAAGTGGTTGGTTTTAAAATCAGGGTCTATCTGTAAACCTAAAACACCTTCTTCGGCATTAACGCCTTTGGTATGCGTTTTCCAGTAAACATCTAAAAAGCCCGCCTGTTTAACACTTTTGGTGCCGTTTTTATACAGCATAATTTCGCCGCGGCGCTGGGCTATCAAAACATCGTAGTTAGGCAGTATGGCCATTTCGGTAGGCTCAAACAGGGTGCCGGTAAGCAATTGGGTTTTTACAAAACGGTTTTCCTCCGGTACGCGCAGTGCGGTAGTTTTAGAATAGTCCAGTTTTTTATTATCGCCAATAGCGTATTGGATACCGCCCAGCAGGTGTTTTAAAAACACAGGGTCGGTGTACGATTCGTTGGTGTGGCCCAGGCCGGTGTAAAACGCGCGGCCGTTCTCAAAATTATGGTACCAGGCAATAGGGTGGCTTGCACCGTTCTGGCCACCTTTATAGCTGCTTTCATCCAGGTTGATCAGCACGTGGAGGTCTGTAGCAATAGATTTGTAGTTGTACCACTCGTCTTTTCTTTTCCATTCCTCAGGCGTGGTGCGGGTTGAGGGATGGTTTTTATCTGCCACGCGTAAAGTGGCTTCCTGCTGCTCGGGGTGGCTTAAAAAGTAAGCGCCTACTAAGCGGCCGTACCATTTCCAGTCGTACTCGGCATCGGCGGCAGCATGCACGCCAACAAAGTTACCGCCGGCTTGCATGTAGCGTTGCAGATCGGCCTGCTGATAGGTGTTAAGCATGTAGCCGGTAGTGCTTAAAAATACAACCGCGCTGTATTTGCTCAGGTTAGCTTCGTTTATTTTAGAAGCATCGGAGGTAGAATCTACTAGGAAATTATTTTCGGCCCCCAGTTTCATAATGGCAGGCACGCCTACCGCAATAGATTCGTGGTGATAGCCGGATGTTTTGGTAAACACCAGTATCCTTGGCTTAACGGGTATAGTGCTAAAATTAAATAGCATTACACACAGCGCAAGCAGAAGAGTAATTTTTAATCGCATATGAGAAGTTTAATTGGTTTAAAACTGGTAAATAACTGCACAAATCCCATTGTGTTATTATTACGCAATAAATATAATATTTAAATGGATAACTGCATCCGGATATCGTAATTATTACAGAGGTCGAAAATAATATTAAAAAAAGCTTAATAAAAACTAAATGGGATGTTTTAAGTGTATTTATAACACTTTGTTAGCGCATTTTTTTGTGTTTTCCGCACCTAAGCTGTTCTTTCGCTCAAAATACTTCCTCCAACAAGGGCGTTGCCTACGGCCCAGGCTTTCTGCTTATACGCCTGCAGGCCTTACGCACCAGGCCGGTATCCGCGCCAATCCTTAACGCATGGATTGGGTTGTAGAAACAAAACTATTGCAGGCTCTCAAATCGCAATGATGCGGTGTTGCTATATTTCGTATAGGGAAAATATTTTGATTTTTTTTCTTCCTGGTTGTGTTCAAGGTGTTCAAAAGTGTTCACCCAAATAAAAATGAACACCTAATGAACTGTGTCGTCCTGAAAAAAGTTTACACTTATGTTGAATGATCCTGTGTTAAGTTTACACTTGTGCCAGAAAAAAAGCCCCGCCTGGGTTTACCAAAGCGGGGCTAAAAAGTGGTTGTAAACGGAGCTTACTTCTTAGCTGTCATTTTATCTTTTAAAGTTTTCATGTAGTAACCGCCTACTACGCTGCGCGCCTGGAAGCCTACCATTTTGCCATTGGTGGTTTCGTGCCAATCGCTGAGCGGCACGCGGGTTGGAGTTTCCTGGGCGTATTTGTAAATTGGTTTTACAAGGGCGTTAAAGTCGGTGGTACTGCCGGTCATGGCTGCTGTCCACAGGATCCAGTCGCTCTTGGTGTAGGTTTTGCGGCTATCCAGCGGTAAGCCAAATTCCTGTTGATGAGTTAAGTAGTACTTCACCTCTTTATTATACACCGATTGCGGGAACAAGTGCAAGCCTAAAACTTTATCCCAAACCATGTTATACTTTTGGCTCCAGGTGTTTTTATTATCAAACACTAAAGCATAGTGGTCGCCGGCATCGGCTTTGGCCACCCACTTGTCAGCTAATGTTTTAGCCAGGGTTTTATATTTTGCAGCTGTTTTGGTATCGCCCATCATGGCAGCCATTTGCCCGTAAGCGCCAATAGCTACAATGGCCTTGATAGACAGGTTAGCATTATGCGCCAGGTGGCCCGCAAAATCATCGGTACACAACTGGTTCTCAGGGTCGAAACCTGTTTCGGCAAGGTAGTTGGTCCAGGTGGTTAAAACTTTCCAGTGCTTTTTAGCATAGGCCGGGCTTTTTTCGGCCTGGGTAATAGCACCCGCCAGGATAACCATGTTACCGCACTCTTCAACCGGCATATCTTCGCCATAGGTTTGACCGTTGGCAATGGGGTAGGTACCCAAATCATGCGCTGCAAAAGGCTTGGTCCATTTACCGCTTTCGCTGTAATAGAAAATTCCGTTCATCATGCCTTTCAACAGATCTGTATTGTATAAAAGGTATAAAGGTGCCGACGGATAAGTTATATCCACCGTATTGATTGAGCCGTTACTGAAGTTTTCTTTAGATAAGAAAAGTAAATCACCCTGCGGACTTTTAACTAACTGGTGTGCCGCAATGCTCTGGCGATATGCCAGTACGCATAGCTTAGCATATTGCTCGCCGCCCGCTCTCAGCGCATCGCTGTAGATTTTGGCATCTGTACTGTGGCAGGTAACCAGTATGTTGGCGTAGTCTTTAATAGCATCGTTTAAAACGCCATCCATAGTAGCGCCTGCGGTATTGCGCCACCAGGGTTTCAGGTCGGTTTTAAAATATTGTACCGAGTAGATCTCATCATAACCCAATGCCAAATATTTTGAAGATACTTTAGCACCGATGCTGCCGAAAGGTAATACGGTATTCAGCATCAGCTGTTTGCCGGTTACGCTGGTGCTTGTGCCTGCTGCGCCCATGTAAGATGGAATAGCTGCTGCATCATCAGTAATGTATTGCTTAGCCGCTACAGTTGGCGATGCTACGTACAGGTACCCCCAGTCGATACGCAGATCGTCGCCGCGTTTCTTTAGAACTGGTTGTTCGGTGGTGCCGGCTTTTAAAATTTTCAATCCGTTTTTGGTATAGGCCGATGCTGCTACCTGCTGGCTTGGTTTGTTTACGGCAGCATCTGTAGAAACGCCCTGGTAGATGGTTACGCTGTGTGCCTTGCCATTGGTAGATTTTACATCATAGCTGATATAAGATACTGGTGTAGCCAGTGTTTTCAGATTGCTCAATAGCAGCGGCGACGTGAAAGTAACCTTCAGGGCAACATCCCCGCAGGTAAAATCATAAGTGGTTTGGGTAGCGGTGATGGTTACGTTGGTTTGTTTGGCAACTTTAACATCGTCGATAGCTTTATCTTCAATTTTTTCGGCAAAGCCCACATCTAATGCCGCCAGTCCACCGGTGTTAGTGCAATGCAGGGCAAGCACGTTTTCGCCGGTTTTAAGTGCGCTGGCTTCGTCTGCAGTAAGCGGGAACATCTGCAAGTCGCCGCTGGCACCCTGGCGGGCGAAGATCTGTTTACCATTCAGGTAAACCTCTACATCATCATCATGAAAAAGGTTTAATATCAGCGGTGTTTTAGGCAGTTCGCTCAGCGTAAAGCTTCTGCGTGCCCATACTTCTTTGGTGGTCCAGCGGGTGCCGGTAGTGTTGTCGTTATCGCTGAAAGGGGCTTTGCCCGTTTTCCAGGCCTGATCGGCATAGCTGGTTCTTTCCCAGCCTGCACCCGGTGTGGTAAATGAATATTTTACATTGTAGGCTTGCTCATCGCTGGCAGGTAATACGGTTTTATACCGCACGGCCGATTGCCCCATAAAGCGGTAATATTTATCATCAACCTTAATTAAACCCAGTAGCGACTGGTTTTTGCCTGTCCAGTGAGTGGTGGTAGATTCCGCCAGTTTATCGGTGTTAGACCAGATACTGAAATAAGGGGTGTGCGTAATAAGCGGATAAGCCGGGGCATGATCCTGTGCGGAGGCATGCAGGCCTGTAGTTAATAAAATGCCGGATAACAGCAGTAGCCGGGGTGTTGCCCGGCGCAGGAGCGCGTTAATAATGGTTTTCATTTGTAAATAATGTTTTAGAAATTGTTGGACCCGTGACTATTCAAAACACGAATTACAATAGTATAAAATCGATTTTGTTTTTCCTGATTTTTAAATCACTAAATCGATTTTTAATTGTGAGTTTGATTCTTAGCCTTAAAATCTGCAAATTGAGGCCTCTTTAACTATTAATTATGGAAGCCTACAAAACCGTTGCCGAATCGCAAACCACCCTTACCGAACTGATGATTCCTTCGTACGCCAACTTTGGCGGCAAAATTCACGGGGGTATTATTATGAGCCTGATGGATAAGGTAGCTTATGTATGTGCTGCCAAGCATGCCGGTAACTATTGCGTTACTGCCTCGGTAGATGATATTGATTTTTTAGCGCCTGTAGAAGTAGGAGAGCTGGTATCGCTAATGGCATCGGTAAATTATGTGGGCCGCACATCGCTGGTGGTAGGTATAAGAGTGGTATCCGAAAATGTAAAAACACACGAGATAAAACATACCAACACCAGCTACATTACCATGGTGGCAATGGATGATAACCACACACCTTTACAGGTACCCGGGCTGATATTACACAGCGATGTAGAGATTCGCAGGTTTTTCCAGGGATATCACCGTAAGGAACTTAAAAAATATTACCGCAAAGAAGAGAACCGCATAAAATCAGACTTTGAGATGGCCGAAACATTGGAGCTTTTGAAAGGGGAGAGGTGTAAGATTGAGAGGTAGGGGTTGTTAATTGAAGTAGTAGCGATGGATTTAAATATTAAGTGTTCATCAGAAGGTTTAAAAATGTCCTATCGCTCGTCAGCCTCATCCACCCTACGGGCACCTTCTCCAAAGGAGAAGGGTTTTAAAGTCCTCTCCTTTGGAGAGGATTAGGCGAGGCTTGAAGCGTTTGGAACACTCAATGTTTAAATCCTCGTTACGGAGAAAAACTAATTGTTTCTTAATAAGTTAATTACCCGCCAATCTCTTTCCTCACCACCGGCGCCACTTTAGTACCAAACAACTCAATTGCTTTCAAAATGCCGCTATGCGGGGTATAGCCGGTTACCAGTTGTGCTAAAAAGCGGGTGTTTTTAAAGATCTCGTACTGGCTCATAATTTTATCTATGGCCATTTGAACATCGCCGACTACTAAAGGGCCATCATTGCGCAGGTATTCAAATTGTTCCTTGCTCATGGGCGACCAGCCCCTGTCGCGGCCAACGCGGTTCATCAAGGCCTCGTAAGATGGATAGAAACCGTTTACAGCTTGCTCGTTATCCTCAGCAATATAAAACTGAGAGCTTATGCCCAGTTGCAGCTTGCTTACATCGTGCCCGGCTTTCTCGGCCGATTCGCGGTAAAGTTCTACAAAAGGTATAAAATGTTTGGGTGCGCTGCCCAATATGGCAATAGTCATGGGCAGGTTTAGCCTGCCCGCGCGTTTTGCAGAAGCAGGTGTACCGCCAACGCCCAGCCAGATAGGGATCTCCGGCTGTAACGGGCGTGGGTAAATACCCTGATTTTGGATAGGCGCACGGAACTCGCCCTTCCAGCTGATCTTTTCCTGCTTGTTTATCTGCATCAGCAGTTCCAGCTTTTCGCTGAAGAGTTCGTCGTAATCATTTAAATCAAACCCAAAAAGCGGGAACGATTCTATGAACGAACCACGACCCGCCAGGATCTCGGCACGCCCGCCGGAGATCAGATCAACCGTGGCAAAGTTTTGAAAGGTACGCACCGGATCGGCAGAGCTTAGCACAGTTACAGAGCTGGACAGGCGGATGTTTTTGGTGATAGCTGCCGCTGCCGCCATAAATACCTCCGGGGCCGAGATCACAAAATCGGGCCGGTGATGCTCGCCAAAGGCAAAAACATCCAAACCAACCTCATCGGCCAGTTTAACTTCTTCCAGTAATTGCTGTGTCCGCTTGTGCGCGTTAACTGCGTTGCCCGCTTTTCCGTCGGGGCTAATCTCGCCAAACGTGCTGATACCTAATTCCATGCGTTAGTTTTCCTCGGTTTTAGCCTGGTATTTGTAATGCAGTTCTTTTAGTGTTGCTTCCGAAGCAGAATCTGTTGAATAGCCGTAACCGGTAACTAAAATACCTTTTTCGCCCGCCGGGGATGCCAGTGCATAAACGGTAGCCTCGTCGGCAGGGTCGGTAAGGCCTTCGTAACGGTAAACGTCAACAATTTCAAATTCGTCGGCAGCGTAGCTGTGGTCGCCGGCTTTAAAGCGGTTCTCTTCGAGGTTAAAATCAAGCGAGAAACCTTGTTCTCTTAATTTATCAATAGCTTCGGTAACGGTTGCGTAGTGGAATTTTTGTTTCATGGTTGAGACAGGTAATGGTAATGCTTAAGCAAACGTAATAAAATAGGTTTGGTTTTACGTTTTTGACAGATCAGGTTTTTGTAAAGATTAGGGGGCCTTACCTAAGTATTTTCCATAGGAAAGGACTTTAAAACTCTTCTCCTTTGAAGAAGGTGCCCGCAGGACGGATGAGGCTGATAAGGTAGCCGATACCAATTAACTTCCGCCAATTTCCTCCCCACCGTAATCTATACTTTTATACCTTTGCCTTGTGCCAACACCCCGACCATTAAAACCCACCAAACCGCCTGTAAAAAGAACAGCTAAAGCAAAGCCCGCCGTACGTAAAAAAAAGCCCGCGTCAACCAATAACTGGTGGAAATGGACTCTTGCCGTTTTGGTGCTTATCCTGCTTTCGCCGTTTTACTATGGCTATGTGGTGAATATGTTTTCGTCTACCTGGCGCTGGATAAGGGATATTGGTGAAGACCCGCATTACCGCACCTATAAAAGTTACAAGATCAAGATCCCGACGGGGTATAATATCCATGGTATTGATGTTTCCTACGCACAGGGGAAGATAGATTGGAAAAAGGTACGATCGATGGAGGACGACAGTGTACGCATCGGTTTCGCATTTATAAAAGCTACCGAAGGCTTGCTATTATCCGACCCATACTTTAAACGTAACTGGCGCGAAGCTCCTAAAGCCGGCATAGCTTGCGGCGCATATCATTTCTTCCGGCCTAAAAAGAACGGCTTGTGGCAGGCCCGCTTCTTCCTGCAAAACGTAAAAATGGAAACCGGCGACCTGCCCCCTGTAGTAGATATTGAAGTGCTGGACGGTGTTAACCCGGCCAATATGCGCAAAGAATTAAAGGCTTTTTTAAAACACATAGAAAGCAAAACCGGTGTAAAGCCACTTATATATACCAGCCTGAGCTATTACCAGGATTACCTCGACGGTTATTTCGACGGCTACCCGTTGTGGATAGCGCATTACTATCAGCCCCGGTTAAAAATAAACCCAAACACCAACTGGCAGTTTTGGCAGCACTCTGATAAAGCCCGTGTAAATGGTATTAACCACACGGTGGATTTTAATATATTTAAAGGGGATAGTACTGCGTTTCAGCGGTTGTTGATTGATTAAGAGGGCCTTTTCTGAACTCGAATTAATTGAATCTTTGGAATTAATAGAACTTCTTGTAGTCTGATGTTAAGTTTGGTAAGGAGTATTAAGTAGAAGTGAATTTTCAATTAGTGCTTTTGTTGTTCTCGGGTGAGTTAATAAATCGTCAGTGGTAGTTACTTTTCTTTGGCACCAAAGAAAAGTAACCAAAAGAAAGTGCCGGCCACGTCCCGCACTGTGTAAGTTAGTGCTGTTTCAGAACTTGTGCCACCCGTGCGTTACTGATGCCGGTTTTTGGAGGGCTTCGTTGGGTTTCTCAGGCTCATTTTTTGTCTGAACTAGAATTAGACGAATTTTTAGAATTGACAGAATTTCTTTCCCCTAATTAGCAGTTAAATGAATATTTTCTCTTTACTCTTTCCCTTCTTCGCAGTTCAGCTTCGGGTGAAAGCGGGCAGAACTTGGTGGCCATGTGCGGCTGCAGGGGCATAGGGATATTTTGCAGAAGCGCGGGGCAAGCGGGTGCGAAGCAAGGGGGCAAACTTTCCCAGCCCGTGGTTCTGCCAGGCCTGCAGCGCAAGGGCCTGTGCGGCAAAGAAGCCTAAGTGAGAAAAGCATTTTTGTTACTTTTGATGCATCAAACTGCGAAGCCCTCTTGAGCACCATTAAAAAATAAAACACCTGCGAAAAATGTAATGGGCCTCTGCTGTCAAAATCAACTTACGATCCTCTTCGAATACCTCCAGTTAATTCCAATCACAATAATCAGTATCACCAATCCAAAAAACTCCCTCGATTCTTCAATCCATGGCTTTTCGGCTTTCATGGTTTGTACCATGCTTTCGGCATTGTGTTCTTTAACCCAGTCGAGTACGCCGGTTTTATCAAAGAAAAGATAGGCAGCATACAGGCCATAGATAACAATGCCGGTTAAGTAGGCCTTTGGATAGAACTTTTTTTGTGCAGCAAGGTAGCAAAGCACGGCGCTGTAGAGGTAAATGGGTACCCATATGTAAGGATCCGGGTCGTTGTATTGCAGGGCGGCAAATACAATGAAAAGGAAGCAGAATATGTAGTTAAATATCTTCATGAACAGGAGGCGTTGGGGCTATAATTATGGGTGCCAAATTACACTTCTTGCGGGGTATTTAACAAGGGAAAAATGAGTGTAAATGCAGAAAAAAAACATATTTAAAAAACAAAGCCCCCGAAGCGCTCGCCGCCCGGGGACTTTAACCTAAACCTTATCACATGGACGGCTTGGGGCCGTCCGTAATAGCGGCTAAATTAGTGATTTTTTTGAAATCACATAATTATTCATCCCGATCATAAAATTTCTAACAGTTGACAGGTTTTAAACGGCAATTGAAGGCTCTATAATCTGCTATATTTTAATATTTTGAGGGTTTTTAATTGACTGTGAGTTTACACAGATAAAACGTTTTTTAGTAAAACAATGAGGCTCATAATGTTGTATGTTTAAACAGATAAAGCTGGCGTTGTCGTAAATCGGCATATTTACATTTATCTGTTGCAAAAACCTTAATTTTAAATCGCACATATCCTCAAATAATTTATGGTAAAGCTTAGCAGCAAACAGTTTTTCATCACACTTGGCGTCATTATTTCGCTGTTTGCAAATAGCGCTGTTAAAGCACAAAAAGCCACGCCTGATACGGTGCTAACCGGGGTGTATATTACCAGCATCCACGATATAGATTTTAAGGATAAAGAATACACTGTTAATCTGTGGTTATGGATGAAATACAGCAACAAAAAGTTCGATTTTGTGCAGAACCTGGAAGTGCCGCAGGCCAAATCGGTAACCAAGTCTTTCTCTACTGTTGATACCACCGGCGATAAGGTTTATATGCTGATGAAACTGCAATGCGTAATGAAGGATTCCTGGGCGATAGATAACTTCCCGTTTGATAAGCAGAAGCTGCGGTTCTCAATAGAAAACTCCCAGTTCGATTCCAAGTCGTTGGTTTTTGTTGCCGATACGCTTGGCCAGCATTTTGATTCGCGCTTTACCCTGCGCGGCTGGCGGATCGATAGTCTCAATATTTCCACTGGTACAAAAGTATATGAAACCGCTTTTGGTGATGAGAGCCTGGCGAAGCCCCATACCGAATATAGCAATTTTAAAGTACGCCTGCAGATCAACCGCGATGCTATGGGCCTGTTCTGGAAAATGTTTTTGGGCATGTACGTAGCCTTCCTCATCGCCTATATGTGCTTCTATATCCATACCGATAGTATCGATTCGCGCTTTGGATTAAGCGTGGGCGCCTTGTTTGCCGTGATAGGTAACAAATATATTATTGATTCTGCCTTGCCCGAGTCAACCACCTTTACACTGGTAGATACGTTGCATGGTATAACCTTGCTGTTTATCCTCACTATTATCATCTCCACATCATACAGCC
>Ga0247734_1001570_pt1 | contig 17141 bp, 11 predicted proteins | sample UWRJL103311B2_FD_180933 | JGI IMG/M metagenome (GOLD analysis project Ga0247734, IMG submission 180933) | Plant litter microbial communities from Arlington Agricultural Research Station in Wisconsin, United States - UWRJ-L103-311B-2 | ecosystem: Environmental > Terrestrial > Plant litter >... | reverse complement strand
ACGACGACGACGACCACGACGACGCCGACGACGATCTCCTTATATACCAGCATCTTCAAGCCCGTTAGGCTCGAGGTGCGGCTCGCCTTGGTGGTTGTCGTGGGCCATGGAGTTCTGGCTGGCACCATAAAACCAGTAGCAGCTGAAAATTAGCCCGTTGTAGATAGACATGGCATTCATTGCGCCAATTAAAAACGCTGCGCATCCCGTGTGTGTTATATAGCTCTCATCGCTTACAGCGTATAGTTGAAGTGAACGGGATGGAGTGGCTGAGAGTGGATCATCATAAGTCGGCAGAGGTTGTCGATGGCTTGGCAGCTTGGCTTCGTGCCTGGAATAACTACTCTCGCCTACTGTAAACCAGCCAGTTCCAGTCATTGAAATCATGACTAAGCTGGAAATAGGCTGGTGCACCAAGCACTGCCAGCACTTCATGCATAAGGCTTAATATAACGTTCGTTCCCTTCATTGATAAAGTTGCAAGTTAAATAACGATCTCAGCTTTCCTACAGTACAATGGTACAGTCACTAGATAAATCGGCTTTCATTACTTCCAAATTTCAAGCTACGCCATAACCCTGAGAAATGTTCGCCTCTGCTAAGGCTATTCTGCATAGCTAGCGTGGCTTTGCGATTAAGGCAGTGTTGGAGGCTTGGTTTAGTTACTTTTAAAGAGCGAACACCTCCTTCAAACTTTAGTGCTGTGATATCGTTTCTGGCAAAGTCAATGGATTCACCACAGACGTCACATGTTATTGAAGAAGAAGACGGAGAAACCACAGGAATCAGACAACACGATTATCTCACGGAGGGAAGCCAGGGGAACATTCAAATTCGCGGCTCTAGAGCGCAAGTGCATCTGCCAAATGAACCGTTGCCAAATCAACCGCTGCCAAACCAATTTCAGAATGTTTCGATAGACGGGTCTTGGGCACAAGTACACATAGGAAATGTCTACAATACCATCGGTACCCAAAATGTATCGCTCTTTAGCAGCTTGGTCATAGTTCCATCCGAGCCGAATCTAAATGAGACGGCAATAACAACATTGGCCAACAGAGCTCGCTATCAGGCGGGGAGACAAGTACGTAAGACCGGGTGTGTCCTGACTACAGTCGTCAGAATTTACCATCTAACTTAATTCTAGCGGCCGAGACTTGAAACCAGCAACTCTTATTTCCCGTACGCTAGAGTCAAGAATCGCAGAATCAAGGTGAGGCTTTTTCAAATTGCTCAGCGTTTCCAATTTCTAGACCGCTGCTTTGCCGAATATTTCCAAGTAGTGGTCAAGTCATTCAACAGAGGTCAGGTTCAACGGCTACTTAGAGAAGCTCGAGAGAGTATAGTAAGTCGCCAGAACCGAAACCCCAACCGAGTCAGCGATCCAGAATCCATATACCTTGGCGACCTTGGTGATTTTTGTGAGGCAACTGCACTCACGTGGGAAAATTCACCACCTCTTAGGCTGGGTCCAGAGTTCGTGGTCACAAATCGCCGCGACCATGAGATGTTACACTACTTGCAAGATGCATTTGAGGTACCGTACTGGGAATTCATGTCAGATTTATTTTTGGGATGGCGAGTCAACTCTAACAGTCTGAGTGGAGAGGTTGTGCTGCGTGTATTAGACAGCCAGACAATTGATCTGCGAGACGACCTGCGCCGGCTGCATGATGACCTCGTGGAATTACAAACGGGTGATGAGGAAGACATACAGCCGATAATTGATGGGATAGAAGAACGATTAGCGGTCTTGAGGAGTGTGTTGGATTCTACAACATCTAATCCTGAGGGGAGAGAAGATTTCCTTTCGTCAGTGTTTGAGAATACGCATCACGCTCAATCAACCACGAGTACGATAGAGCCTCTATCCTCCAGAGTGGATGAACTTGCAAAGAACAGAAACGTGAAATTTCCCACCTTTTTTATCTGCAGCGCTGACCAGCATCACAGGAGACTGTCGTACTTATAGCCCTAATCATGCTCTTCCTCATTGGCGCTATTCTCCCAGGCTACAAAGCCTTTGCCATCTCAATGAAGAGCAATGACACTGGAAGTACTGGGGACGCAGACTTCTGGTATCTTGTGCAAAGTAGCATCATGTCTGTTCTCGGGAATCTTATATCAGTTATTCCCCTTTTGAAAAAGTTTTGGTTTTCGCCGGCGCACAATGTAATGTGGCTATTCTTCATGTTAGGTCTCGCTTTTTCTGCAGTCTCTATCAGTATATACCCGTTCTTAAATACTGGCTGGAGCTCTATAGTGTCTTTTCTAGGGTCGATTTGTTCAGTTGCCTCAGTGCTGGTTATAACGCAAGCGACTGGAAAAGACACAGGGAAAGTAAAGATGGATTGAATTCAAAGAAATCAAAATTTGTAATTAGAGCTTAGCTTAAAGCTAGCGCTGTTTCAAACATAATCTTTGGTTTACTAGTAAGCCCACTAAAAAGATGCCCTATATGGCGTCTCAACTGAGTGCGTGGTATTAGCATGGCTAGGAATACACGAGGATCCTGTCAGGGACCCTATATCACACTGCGAGGGGAGGTTCCTCAGAATGTAAAGAAGGGTTCTATATACGGTGTAGTCTAAGGAGGAGAAGAGGCGTTGCCTCTTCTCACGAAGCTATATACTGTAATACAAATGTGGGGCTACCCTAGGGTGCCTTAGTCCACAACAGATCCAGAGGAGGTTCATGCCACGATTTCTTGTTTGGAAAGTACAAATTTTGACACCACGAAGAAGAAGCATTCGAAGAGCTGGTCCGGGCGGACCACAAAGCAATAAAAGTCATGGTAACCATAGCGGGTAACTCATACTGGACTCGTCTTTGGGGTCGTTCAGGAGCTTATGTTAGCCCAAAGAGTATTGATGCGAATGGGAGATGTGTGTTTTGAGTACGAAAAGCTACTCCCGCTATTTCTCAAAGGCCCTGGCAATGTTATGGTTAATTGGACATTTTAATATCAAACTTTCGGATCAAGCTGGCGTATTAAGATACCTCAATGACTGGTCTTTTATGACTCAAGACTGGGTTGCAGGATAACAAAAAATATGAGGCAAAAGTCACCATTCCCATGCTTCTAACGCTGACACAGAAGCAAGAATATTCGGATCGAAGAGACAAAGTATATGGGTTGCTTGGTCTTGCACAAAGCGACTTCATTAGCCCAAATGATGAAGCAGCCATCTCAGCAGATTACTCGCTCTCTACCGTAGAGGTATATACCATGGTCTTGCGACATGCTCTCACTAAGCGTCTTGGAAGTTCCACAAGTGTTATACATTTATTTTGGAAAGCAGCTAGCACTCTCGCTGTGCCAATGACAGATCCGTTGTTTATTAAGTTCTACTGGGGTGTTCTTAGCTGCCAAATTTGGCATTCGCATTCCGTCAGCCTGGGGAAGACAAGAGGGAGATCATGTCGCTACAGAAGATATTGAAATACGAGTTGAGAGGTGTCGATGGTCGTCATAACGTTTAAAAAAATTCTATGATATCGTTTCCGAAGTGGACAGTCTAGAACCTTTGTTGCTCGCTCGGAAGATTGAAATTAGCGAAGTTCTATCACTGGGTATTGGATGAGTCGGTACAAATTCACAAGGCTTATTAGTATGATTGAATAAGACGCAGGTGTACATATTACCGGAGTTATTATCGAAAATATCGTAAGTCTAAAACACGATGTTTTCCGCAGCATGCCAGTCCTTGACAGTGTGGTAGAGAAGACGTGAATTCTATCCTACGGTTAGCTTGACTGAAAACACCTTCCGAACCAATCTTACTATGCCTCACTAGTTTGTTTCAATGAAGCTTGAAGAAGCTTTCAAGAGGTACTTTAGTACTGCATTGTTGATTGTTTTTCACTCCCGCAATACCTGTAGTAGTCTCAGAAATAGCTTCGACATCTACAGATAAGAAGGAGGTGTTTACTTCACAGCGCAGCTAGTTAATTGAATTTCCGAATATGCGTTTTCCAGTTGTGTGACTAAGGTTGCGGATGGGCTTGTTGGTGCTCCTACCTAAAAAGTAGCCAGTATGGAGAGTCATGACCATGGCAGCTGTGCCGGTGTACCCCAATCGGGCCAATTGGCTGAGCGAAGCTCTCAAGCTTCATGACTTTGGTGTGGATATTCTAGAAGAGATCCAAATTACGACCAAGAGTTTCTAATCCGATGGATCTGGTGTAATAGTTCTAGATGCACTCAGGGATGCTAGAATTACCTGAGTCTATCACGATAATTCGTGAGAACTAAGTTAAGAATATGTAGATCACAATAGCACTTTCGACCAACAGCTAAACGCTTATCAATCAACTGGCATGTATTGTCTCATCTAATAATACTGTAGTAGTAGCAATATTTCTTCGCCACGAAATTATTACTCTTCAGCCGTTTGGTGTAATCCTAACAATAATACCATATGACTATAAGCGAGGCGCACCCAAAGCTTTATACACCTTGCACCTTTTAATACCACTATTCGAATCGCCTGACTGCCCTAGGTGACTCGCGTCTTTGAAAAAGTAATCATGCTTCTCTCTCTCTCATACAGAAGAAGAAGAAAGAAGAAGGAAAAGAGAAAAAAAGCAAAACCAATCTGGAAAATGAAGTACAGAACAATTACCCACCAGTTCTGATGTTTCAAACTTATGCTTAGCCTCGTCTTTCTCATAGCCATACGAAATCTTCTTTAGTAATTGTTCATATATAGTTTTGAGCAATTTCTAAATCTAAATATTCGCTGCAGGTGCTCCCTTCGGCCCTTTCTGGCGAAAGGTCAACGATATATTGCCATCTATCAGTACTATTGCCAGGAAGGAGTTATAGCCGCAAGATTAGGTGAATACTAAGTTACCAAACCCCGCTACGGACGATTCTATGAAAGAAAAAAGGAAGACATGATCGAAACCGGAAGAGCTTTATATGAGGCAGGTTAGCATACCTCTGTTACGATTCATGTTCTTTTAATATTTATATTTATCCCTTCCTTACAAAGTTGGGGACAAGCATGGAGGCAATATTCCATCTGAATATGACTGTCTGTCGACATGATTATGAGTTCTGATTTTTATTCATCAAGCTACATTTCATGTTTCTCTTCTCCCTGAACAATGCGAAGCGGGAGAAAAGATTGCGCAGGTGTATAAAAGCTCGAGTGAACAATAATGTCCAAAATCAACAAAGCAGTCAACAAAGTACCAACAAAGCGCCAAAATTGAAGCCTGAATACTGAACAATACCATTGACCACTTGAACATATACTGCCAACAGATTCAAATAAGCACTCTCTATCTACTCATAGCACCCACCCAGCTCTCCATCACCAGAAGAAGAAGCAAATCCAGCACAACCAGACGCGCTTCTTCATCTCCAAGATACCGAGACCTTCAACAACTTCAACAACTTCAACAACTTCAACAACAACCAAACAGAAAAGAAATTTTCAACAAACAGACTCTAAGTCATCCCCAATTCAATTTGAATTCGCAGAGTGGGTGCACAGTCCTAACGAGATGCACTTCGGTCACCAAGACGTGCCTTACTGGCTGCAATCAAAGGATCTCTCATCGATGATCCCACAGAACCCCTATATAGGCGCGCAAATCTCACCTCTTCAAATGCTGCACACGCAGCAACTCTACGATGCCGCTATCATTTATGCTGGCGAGAAGTACGGATATCAACATGTGCAACTACAACAACAAGCACATACGCCATGGTTTCCGCAACATGAGTTTGCGCCGATGGAATATTTGCCGCAGCAACGGATTCCCGCCCCTCCAGAGTTTGTTACGAATCAGAAATTCCATGAACATCTGCTGAAACATGGCGATGCGGACTGGCAAGATGTCATCTATCGACAAGTCAGCTCGAATGAGCATTGGGGCGTGGTGGATAATATGCAACACAACCACGCATACGGTAATGTTGAGCCGATGGTTGCTTGGTCACCTCCAGTAAACATATATGACTATGGAGATGGAGGATTTTCCTTTCTTCCCCCAGCCCAAATGAATATGGAGTGCCACTATGATTTAGCGACTGAAGATCGATGGAGCAACACCTCATATGCCAATGACAGCGCATCTGAATATTCACGAAGTGACTCCTTTACATCTTTCTCGTCTGGATCCACTCCTTCTCTCCAACAATTTTCTCTGGAGATGGAGCTATCCCAACCTATGCCCGCAACAGATATAACTTCTCTCAAATTCCACCACGACGATATCGATATAATTATTGAAGAGGAAAAATATAACACGTCCCTTAGATTCAGATCTCCAGTTGAAGCCAAGACGGGCTCGCAAACCACCGAACAACACACCTACTCGCCAGACCGTCCTACTGTCCTTCGTCGACGTAATTCATGTCCGGACTTGAGCTTCATATCTCTAGAAGCATGGGCAAAGTACCCATCTATCCCCAAAGCCTCTTCCGAAAATGGAACTGCTGCAAAAACTGTTGGTGTTGATGACCTGCCAGTGATCAACCAGCAACTGGACGGTCCCACAACAGAGGGAAAATCGGCCAAACCTAAGAAAGAATCCCGCAAAGCCCGTCAAGCCGCCAAGAAGAGACATAAGTACTTGAAATAACTCCAGCATGAAGTCATAGTAAATTCAATGGATCAATGGGTTGGCGTTGGCGTTTTGAAGCAAATTTTCGGGAATTTAAGACTGCTTCAATATATAGGCAGCATTCAGATGGTTTTCCTTAACATAGAAAGAAATAGACAGAAAAGAAAGAAAATACTTTATAAAAAACCCATTAATTCCTTTAGAGCGAAAATATGTGAAAAATAAGAGACTGGCTATTATTTAAATAAGTAAATTATAAAAAGTAAAATTAAGACACGAATATATATACTCGTAAAGTGTCTTACTAATAGATTTTACACTACTCTACTTAAGCGACCCCCCGAGCCCCCCTTAGTCGTCGCATTAGGAACGTGCCTCAGCGTGCCTCCCTGCGTCGAGAGACGCACCCCGTGACGAGACAAACCATCCGTACTTTGTTTTTAAATGATTCTGAAAATGTGAATCCATTGAGAATTGCTATAATTAGGCGTCAGTCATATTGTGTGGTCGCTCCTGAACAGTCTAAACCCCGGCTACCCTGAAATCTATAATCGTGTCGTTGCCAACTCGCCATCGTGCCTGATTGCTGATGGTGTTAGTTCGAAATATATTAAACCCCTCGACTTACAGCACCACCACAAGCGCTTTACACCTTCTAAACTCGTATAACACTTTAACTCGATTTTCGAGCCTCACTACGATGCTAAACCCCCATTTTCAGCTTTGTGGTAACTAGGAAGTCTTATGTTTTACGAAATCGCTACATGACTTGGTGCCTCTAAATTAAGCGATCAAGAATCTCTGGTCACTTGGTAATAAAGGTGACAGTGGTTCCCGTAATAACAATGTACATCTTATGCCAAAGAAAAACGTGTCGTCATTGGTCATCCAAGCCAGCTGCTCCAATTCTGGAATGCATAAAAATAATGCATTTGCATCCAGATGATCACGTGCGAATATATTTCAATACAAGTCTTACCTCTCAAACTCTATTGACATTATGATATAAGATTTTTCCTACAAACAGGCCCCGCATTTCAAAGCTAGAATACTAATAGAAGTTCTACACAACACGTGAAGCACGTGACTAATGCAGCCTCACCCTTTCAGCTTCGATATTGATCTGACCATTTCTATTTCATCTACACATCATCCTTTTGCACATAAGGCATCTATTGCATTCATCTCTACCATTACCGTTGCTTGGCTCTACTTAATCTTAAACCAGACATCTTGAGCTATGCGTCTGTTGAAGCTCGGCGGGCCGAACGGGTTTAGCCTAGTCAAAGTTCCAACCCATAATACCCTTCCCTATGCTATACTGTCGCACACTTGGATACCCGACCAAGAAGTCACTTATCAAGATCTCATCAGTGGCGATGGAAAAAGTAAGACGGGCTATCAAAAGATCAAGTTTTGTGGAGAGCAGGCTTTTAAGGATGGGCTCCTGTACTTCTGGGTGGACACTTGTTGCATTGATAAATCGGATCCGGCCGAGCTTGCGACGGCAATTAATTCTATGTTCCGCTGGTATCAAAATGCGAAGAAATGCTATGTGTATCTTGCGGATGTATCAACGCCCGGGTATGAAGCTGGTAGACAGGCTGACCAGAGCACATGGGAAGTCGCTTTTTGGGGGAGTAGATGGTTTACCAGAGGCTGGACGCTTCAAGAATTAATTGCTCCAGCGGTAGTCGAATTCTTCTCTAAAGATGGCAAACTAATAGGTGACAAAATATCACTGGAAACACTTATTCACAATTCTACCGGAATTCCAATTAAGGCCCTACAAGGAAATCCTTTCTCTGATTTTAGCGTAGAGGAGCGAAAAGAATGGGCAGCAAAACGCCAGACAACAGAACAAGAGGACATAGTGTACTGCTTAATAGGCCTCTGCGAAGTGTCTATGCCGCTTCTCTATGGTGAAGGGAAAGAGACAGCACTGAAACGCCTAGAAGTAGCCGTTAAAGATCTCTCACCGAATCGCAGTGAGCGGAAAGATCAAACAGGTAGGTCCTATTTAAATCGTCTCAGCCGATGCTAAATTCCGTAATATAGATAACAAAGCCCATTTTATTGTGCCATTCGAAAGAAATCCCCGCTTTACTGGCCGCGAGTCTCAGCTTGCTAAACTTGAAAATAAGCTATCTAAGCAAGCTCAAACAACAAGGCTAGCTATCATAGGACTTGGGGGTGTGGGCAAGACACAATTGGTGCTTGAGCTTGTTTACCAAACAAGAGAGAAGCATAAAAACTGTTCGGTCATCTGGATACCTGCGACCAACATGGAAAGTCTTGAGCAAGCCTACCTAGAACTAGCTCGGCAACTCTGTGTACCTGGATGGCAAGAGGACAAATCTAATGTTAAGAGACTTGTGCAAAACCACCTTAGCGAAGAAAGCTCTGGACAGTGGCTCCTAGTATTTGACAATGCCGACGATATTGATATGTGGATCCCTCAGGCCAGGTCTAAACAGGAGTCTGAAAATTTGATCGACTATCTTCCAAGAAGTGAGCAAGGAAGCATTGTATTTACTACGCGCGACCGGAGGATAGCTGTTAAGCTTGCACAGAACAATGTCTTAGAGGTGTCCGAGATGGGTGAAGAAGTAGCTACAGATCTGCTGCAAAAGTGTCTCGTTGATACAGATCTACTTAATAACAAACCAGCTACGAAAGCCTTGCTTAATGAGCTTACTTGCCTCCCGCTCGCTATTGTACAGGCGGCTGCATATATAAATGAGAATGGCATAGCAATAGCCGACTATGTATCACTCTTAGAAGAGCAGGAAGAAGAGGTGATTGATCTATTAAGCGAGGAGTTTGAAGATAACGGGCGATATCGCAACGTGAAGAACCCCGTAGCTACCACATGGCTTATCTCGTTCGAGCAGATCCGGCATCGTGATCCTCTTGCGGCTGAGTATCTGTCATTTATGGCCTGCATAGATTCAAGAGACATTCCACAGTCTTTGCTTCCGGTAGGCCAGTCTCGGAAGAAAGAGACAGAGGCGATTGGGACCCTTGACGCATACTCTTTTATTAAAAAGCGACCAGATAAGCGACCAGATAATCTAGCTTTCGACATCCATCGGCTGGTGCATCTCGCGACACGTAACTGGCTTCGGAAGCAAGAGCAAATCACTCAATGGACCAGGAAAGCTATAACGCGATTAGAGGAAGTGTTACCTAGCCATGAACACCAAAACCGGAACGTGTGGAGGATTTATCTTCCACATATAAGATATGCTCTTGTTTCTAATCTTATTGAAAAAGATGGGCCGAACAGAATAGAACTAGTGCGGAGATTCGGGCTGTGTCTGTATAGCGATGGACGCTATGACGAGGCTGAAGTACAATTTATTGAGGTTCTAGAGTTCGAGAAAAGGGTGCTAGGCCAGGAACATCCAAATACGCTGGCTAGCATGGCCAATCTAGTCTTAACATTTTTGGATCAGGGCCGCTATAAGGAGGCTGAGGACTTACAAATACTAGAGATAGAGATAAATAAAAAGGTGCTAGGCCAGGAGCATCCAGATATGCTAGCTAGCATGGCCAATCTAGCCTTAACATTTTCGTACCAGGGCCGCTATAAGGAGGCTGAGGATTTGCAGATGCTAGTAATAGAAACGGGGAAGAGGGTGCTGGGCCAGGAACATCCAGACACGCTAACTAGTATGGCCAATCTAGCCTTGACGTTTTGGAACCAGGGCCGCTATAAGGAGGCCGAGGACTTACAAATACTAGAGATAGAGATGAGTAAAAAGATGCTAGGCCAGGAGCATCCAGATATGCTGACTAGTATGGCCAATCTAGCCTTAACATTTTCGTGCCAGGGCCGCTATAAGGAGGCCGAGGATTTGCAGGTGCTAGTAATGGAAACGAGGAAGAGGGTGCTGGGCCAGGAACATCCAGACACGCTAAATAGCATGGCCAATCTAGCCTCGACATTTTGGAACCAGGGCCGCTATAAGGATGCTGAGGACTTGGAAGTACTAGTAATAGAGATGAGGAAGAAGGTGTTGGGCCAGGAGCATCCAGAAACGCTAACTAGTATGGCCAATCTAGCCGGCTAGATTGGCCATACTAGCCGCTATAAGGAGGCCGAGGATTTGCAGGTGCTAGTAATGGAAACGAGGAAGAGGGTACTGGGCCAGGAACATCCAGACACGCTAAATAGCATGGCCAATCTAGCCTCAACATTTTCGAACCAGGGCTGTTATAAGAAGGCCGAGGACTTGCAGGTGTTAGTAATAGAGATGGGGGGAAAGGTGCTAGGCCAGGAGCATCCAGACAGACTAACCAGCATGGCTAATCTGGCCTTAACATTGAGAGTACAAGGCAAAGATAAACAAGCTCTAAACCTCATGGAGCAATGCGTAGCGTTACGGTCTAAAATAATAGGTACTAACCACCCTGATACCTTGTCTTCCTGTAAAGTATTACTCGAATGGCAGACAGAGGAATTGGAGCATAGTACCTTAGGAGATAAATAATAATATCCCTGGTCAGATGTATAGACTACTATAAGTTAGCAGTATCAGAGTGATATTTAATAATGAGATAAAGTTACAGAAACCTGCTCTTACGCCATACACTTAGATAGCCAGGCTTAAGCATAGTGGCTGAGTAAAATATAACGAATTTCGGATTTGAATACGGTATACTAATACACACTAGTAATCACTGAAAGCTAAACCATGTCTCTCCCCTGACACGGAGAAATATGATTTGGAGAAAAGCGCACTAATGTCAAGAACGACATTTAACTTCTTGGATATAATATCAAGTCCCGTTTTTATGTGGCTTAAAAGCAGCTAGAAGGGTAAATAAATGGTAGTGACGTTGGCAGATGGAGTACCGAAGATACGTTTCAGAGTCAAGGATTGTGGGAAGAGCTGATTTCCTATTACTGCTATTTCCTATTCCAATATAAAGAACAGCAATAAGCTAATTATACCTTTATGAATTTATGACCTTTGAACTATGAGGATATTCCAGCACGTAGGGTTTGTTTCTCAACACGCAGGGATAGACGTTATAATATATATATGTTTTCCTATCCATTTGCTTTTTGCTTTTCCTCCTAAATTAAAAAAGAAAGTGAAAATCATAAATGTCGTAATTTCGTAAACCATAACATTGAACAAACACGCGGGTATATTTAGCCAACCTCTCCCATTACATATCCGAGCTGCCTCTGGTTGAGCGGCGTGCCGTTCTGTCCCTGCTGGAGAGTTTTCGCAAATGCCATGTTCTTCTCCACCAGGCCGCCCTGCATCTTGATCCGCGCCAGCTCCTTCTCATGCCGTCTATTAAACACCTTCTCTTCATCTTTCATCGCACTTCCCTCAATTGCCTTTCTCTGTTTGAATCCCTCGTTATCCACCTTTGATTTCTTCTCTGCATACTCAATCTGCATGATGTTTCGAGCCCGCTCTCCGTCTAAGTTTTCCGATCGTAGGAGACGTTGGGTTGCACGTTCGGCGTCGCCGACAGTTTTGATGTGGGATACTTCGCGGTTCTGCTTTTCCATCAGAAGTTTCATACGTTCCCGCTCCCCATATAAGCTCAGTTGAAGTTTCGTATCTTCGGTGTCGATGAGAAGTTGTTTTTCTATACCATGCAATTCCTTCTTCCGTTTGACTTCATCAGCAGTTTGAATCTGCATAATCTCCTTCTCCCTGATCATAGTCATACGTTTCAGTTCGACTAAGGCGAGGGCGTCCTCCATTTGCTCCGACTTGTGCTTTTGACGTTTCTGCTGTCGTATGATCTCGTCTTTGATGTGTTGTGGTTCACCGCAAGAATCAGGGGGCTGAATGGCGGTGATGGAGGTTGCCCAAAATCGATCTTCAACCCTCTTCATGCGCAGTAACCGCAATATCTCAGCCTTTTGATCGCGGGGACCTTGGAATAGATCTTTATCTACATATTTGGTGAGAGAGTAGGTGTATGTTTGATCAACAAAAAGGAAAGCGTCTTCATTGACAAACTCCCACATGGTCTTCAACATCACCGTTAGAATGAGCAACGGATCCGAAGAATCTAACGCATGATGGAAGATAGTCTTCCCGTTGTTGCCTTCGGAAACGCTACGAAGACGGATATTAGCCCCTTCCAAAATCAGAGCGCGTATCCCTTCTTCCAATTTCGCAGGCTTGGGATCATATTCCACAGCCTTCAAACAAAGCTCAGCAAGGGCGCTTCGACCATCATGGCGGTCACTAGGATAGTCGGCCGCATGTCCATATTTCATCAACAAGCGCATAGAATCCAATTTTAATTCACGAGCCGCGTCGTGCAGACTTCCATCATCACACTCAGCATCGGCTTTGAGAAGCGATTCCATTATTGCTGAATTTCCTAAACTACTGGCGAGAGCTAGGGGTGTAATGTCTTCTGGATCCGAAGCAGAAATTATTGCACCGCTAGACATGAGCTTGGACACGATATCTGGGCGCTGATGTTGGATGGCAAGAACGAGTGGCGTGACGCCAGATTTGGTTTTGAAGTTAACGTTTGCTGTATGGTATTAGCAAGATCTAGAATATATGGGTAGTTCGGCTGTTACCTTTGGCAGTACCTTTGCCATCAATGAGCATCTCAATACACTTGCTGGATACTTTCTTCTGAGGCTGATTGATAGCCCATGAAAGGACCGGCCATGGCTCAAGTTCCGACTCTGCTCCTGTACTACTATAGAGCTTCCATTGATGGGGTGGATACCCCATATTAAGCAGTGCCTTAAGTATCTCAGTGTCACGAGGAAACCTATCTAAAGCCGTGAATATTACTGGCTCGAGCGAAGTATCGGGATGTGTGAACCCAACATCTAGAGTTTGGCCACCATCATGACAAGACTCAACGAAAGCACGAATGGTTTCTAGAACAATTGCCTTATCGTCCGTACAGGTGAAAAGATATGGAAGTGCCATCGCCTTACTCTCTGGATTTGCATGGGGTAGCAGTTTGTAGACCAAGGGGAAATTGGCCTGCATTGTTGCTCGCTGTAAAGATAAGCCGTGCTGGTAGTTCACATCTCCTCCATATTGAAGAAGGATTTCCAGGAACTTTGTTGAAAGAGATTCAGAACCGGGAAGGCACTTCTCAGCCACGTGATAGAGCGCTTCTCCGACGGCATCTCCAGATGCACCTCTCTTGAGCATAAGTTCAATCACAGCGTAGCCTGTCTCTGAATTCCATATACTATCAATTTTTACTACTTCTTTGAAGGCCGTTGACAGGTATTGGCTAGCTTTAGAAGAGTTGAGAAGTAGTGTGAGTGTTCGGAGGTCTAGAGTTTTCGCGGCATGAATGAGAGATTGTCCCTCATCAAAAACATCATGTTTCAGTAACAACTTGACAAGATTGCGGTCAGCTGGGGTTTCCTCGGTCGCAATAATAAGTGTTTTGCTGATGTGTTTATCAATTGCTTTCCCAGCTGTCAACAGCATGTCAATGGCTTGGAGACGATGGTCTTTTTGAAGGGATGATGTTGAGCAATAAGCTCTTTGGAGCACGCTCTGAGAAAGCTGTTTGGCAAGAAGAAGCTTCATTATACCGAAAGAAGCTGATTTGATGGAAATATCGAGTGCTTCTCCGTTGTTGTACTCGACAGAAGCCCCATACTTTAGGAGCATCTTGACAAGTTCGTTGCTTGGTTCCCCCTCCTTCGCAGCATCGACCAATGCCAAATCAACTGTCTCGCCTCTCATACCCCCTTCGAGGAGTATATAGAGAGCAAGAAAATGAGCCTCTTTATTCGTCTCCTTCAAAGTTAATGCCCCGCCAAATCCACTCGTCAAAGTTGACAGAGTTGGTTTTGATGAAAGTTCTCCTGCAACGAGGAGTTTCAAAACCTCAATTTCACCAGAGCTCGCTGCATTTCGAATAACCAATCCTCCTTTGTGTTCAACGGACGCTCCAGATCTCAACAGTGTCTCTACCATTTGAATGTCCGGGGAATTAACCACCGCAACTAACGCTTCCGAGATGGCAACTTTTCCCGGGTGTACTGCAGCAAGAAGTTTGGTGACAATGGCATGTCGATCAGTCCTAGTCTTGATCTGCATAGCTTCATTAAACGAGCTGATTTTTGTAACGGGTGATGGTAATATAGTGCCAGGAGTCAGCAGAAGATCGATGCCCTCAATAAAAACCTGGCGTACTGCCATTCGTAGCGCTCGACCATCTTTAAAATTAATATCAGAATGTGGAAAGAGGAGTTCTAGTACAGGAAGCGCAGGAAGGCCCTCTTTAATTATGGCACAGAAAGCTTTGTTGACTTTATCTCCTTGAGCTCCTGCTCGAAGAAGCTTTTCGTAGATGGTGTAGCGTTCATCACCCAAGAACTTTGTCGGTGAAGGAAATGCTGCTGCGATAGTGGCTTGATTTGGACGTTTGGATAAAATCATGTCAGTTATTACTGCATGATTGATAGCACAGCACAACACTGCTCCGTTGTCGGCGTTGACATCCGCACCTGCATCCAAAAGAACCTGGATGACAGAAGGATCCTGTTTCAATGTAATTACAGTATTGACCTCTTGAAGAAGTGTTGCATTGATTGCTCCCTGGGGCTTTGGACGACGGAGTAGAGTTTCGATTTTGTGTCTTCGGTGCAAGTCACTCGCTGGAAGTTCAATGGCACACTTCATGGCTGTTTCGATTGTGGCAGCTGTAGGTAATCCACCCTGGCTCTGAAGAACTATATCGAGGAGTGCCGGGTCCTGGTTCTTTATTGCTATCACTATTGGGAAACCCTTCTTAAAATTGATATTTGCCTTGCCTTCATGGCACAGCAGGTGCAACAACTTCTTATCCTCAGGAGAATGTTGAAGGATATCAATCATTGCCTGTGATATCTCCGGAACATCCTCTCCGGAACTCTTTGCAGGTCCCAGGAGCAACTGGATGATACGGTATCTTACAGCTGTAGTGTGTTTTTTGATGGCAATTGGTATTGCGGCTGAACATATTGCCGCGGAGACAGTTCCAGAAAGCAGAATTGCAAGAATATCAACCAGGCCTTGCGAGACAGCTGCAAAGAGCGTTTGCTCAGTAATCTGGGTCTGTTTCTCGACAAATAGTTGAACAAGCCTGGAAGATTTGTGTTGACTGATAACTGCAGCGTGGAGTGCTGCACTGACCTCAGAGCCTGCCGCACCGGCACGTAGTAATGTCTGAACCATCAGATAGTAGTTATCTCTACTGAGACTTGCTGGCAGTGCCGCAAAAGCCTTTTGAAGAGAGTAGGCTGACGGCTGACCATTCAATGCAAGTAGCTTGACCATTGGGACATTGTCTGTGGCTACAGCAACTTGGAGACAATGAGCAGCATTGTAATCCACAGAGCAAACCGGTGCGTTCCCGTCTCGACCATAAAACACGAGTAATTGCGCCGTCTCCATATCATTTTGCTTCGCTGCTGCGATCAACAACTCATTACAATGCGGTCCAGTGGCTCCGTTCACTAGTAACTTGGACAGCATAGCCGCTCTATCCATCGGTTGACTAGTGGGCGGAATCTGGCGAACAAGAGCAGATGCAAGACTTGGGTTAAGCGATTGGTCTTGAAGGAGAATATCAAGGAGATCGCGCCTGTTACGCTTTATCGTACTCCCGACCGCAGACGCACTACTGTAATTGATATCAACATTGTAGGAGAGAAGCAGCTTCATCATATCAGTATTAGCTAACATAGTAGCTTTGAAAAGGCCCTCATTTGCAGCATTACCGACGGGACTGCTACACAACAATACTTCAATAAGAAGATAGGCTTGCTTGAGAGCAGGCGACGGTGTGGAGAATATTGAATCGAGTGCTTTGTCAACAGCTTCCCCACAGGGAGGGATCTGGCCGCTCAGGATCGAAACCGCGAGATCGACTCTAGACGTCTCAACTGCTGCCATTAATGCCGAAGCGTTATCGTAGTTCAGGTCTGCGTCGGCGCGGACAAGTAGGGATACAGCCACCAATGAGCCATGGATTGTCGCTGGCAGTAATGCCTGACTGATACAGCTAACAGAAACCCTTTTGTTGGTACGTAGCATAAGCTGCAATAACTCAACATCTCCAGTAGCTGCAGCATGCTTGAATATATCTTCATAGAAAGCAGAGTTTGCACCTAGAATTCAATCAGTTTTCAAGAGGCAAAACATAATTTGGAACTCTTACCATGCCTCAGTAAAATCTCAACAATACCCAAATCTCTTCTCTGTAGCACAATCCCAAGCGATTCATTCAGAGCAACCTGATCCGCATAGCCAGCTAAAATCCTTACCACATCCATTCTCCCTCTCTCCGTCGCAATTTGCAACAACCGTCCTCTTTCCTCCGGTAGATCTGCATTTCTCATCCTCGTAATCACCCCCATGCTTGCTCTCCTTGAGACATTGATATCACCCTCGAGGCCCCTGAACCGATTTAGCAACACCTCAATGACTCCGACGAGGCCATCGTCCTGCACAACTCTACACAACGCTGAGTAGAGTTCCGAGTAGGTGTATTTAGAGGGCTTGGCGGCTTTGGTGAAAGCTCTTTTGAGCCCCTTGGAGGGT
>Ga0247734_1001567_pt1 | contig 17165 bp, 17 predicted proteins | sample UWRJL103311B2_FD_180933 | JGI IMG/M metagenome (GOLD analysis project Ga0247734, IMG submission 180933) | Plant litter microbial communities from Arlington Agricultural Research Station in Wisconsin, United States - UWRJ-L103-311B-2 | ecosystem: Environmental > Terrestrial > Plant litter >... | reverse complement strand
GGGCGGTAAGGGTTATACCGCGCCAAGCGATATGCTAAACGTTGCCGGTGTAGGCGCCGGTGGTAAAGGCGAAAGCGATATTGCCAACTTTGCAAAAAGCGGTAAAGCCAACATTGCATTCCTTTGTGATGTGGATGACCGCCGTGCTGCAAAATCACGTGCATCGTTCCCAAAAGCTAAATATTATAAAGACTGGCGCGAAATGCTGGAAAAAGAAGGCAAAAACATTGATGCCGTTTCTGTATCCACGCCAGATCATAACCACGCTGTTATTACCCTTGCTGCCATGCAGTTGGGCAAACACGTTTACGTGCAAAAGCCGTTAACGCATGATATCTGGGAAGCTCGCCAGCTTACCGATGCTGCAAAAAAATATAAAGTGGTAACACAAATGGGTAACCAGGGATCATCTAACGATGGTACCCGCCAGATGGCAGAATGGTATGATGCCGGCCTTATTGGCGATGTGCACACCGTTTACTGCTGGACAAACCGCCCGGTTTGGCCGCAGGGCATCCAATGGCCAACCACAAAAGGCGAAATTCCGAAAGAACTGGACTGGAACCTGTGGTTAGGTACCGCTCCGTTTAAAGATTACGTAGATAAATTGGTGCCGTTTAACTGGCGCGGATGGTGGGATTACGGAACCGGCGCTTTAGGCGATATGGGCTGCCACCTGATGGAAGCACCTTTCCGTGCGTTGGGTTTAGAGTATGTTAAAGATGTACAGGCCAGCGTTGGTACTGTGTATGTAGATGAGTTTAAGAGAGGCCGTTTCCCTGAAAGCTGCCCTCCGTCAAGCCACATTACGCTTACCTTCCCTAAAACTAAAAAAACTAAAGGCGATGTTACCATGCACTGGATGGATGGTGGTATCCAGCCTGAAAGACCACAAGAATTAGGCGCAGACGAGAAATGGGGCGGCGAAGAAGGTAACGGTACCTTGTTCATCGGTACAAAAGGAAAAATGTACGCAAGTACTTATTCTGATGGGGCTACCTTGTTACCAAGAGAGCGTAACCAATCGGCAAAAGCACCTCAGAAATACAAACGCGTACCAGATGGTGCAAACGGCCATTACAAACAATGGGTTGAGGCATGTTTGGCAGGCTACGGTAAAATGGAAGTAAGTTCTCCGTTTGAAACTGCCGGCCCGCTTACCGAAGCTTTACTGATGGCAAACCTTGCCGTTCGCGGCCATGATATTATCCCTAAGGGCAAACCGGAAAGCATTAAATTGCTTTGGGATAACCAGGCCATGAAGGTTACTAACTTTGATGAGGTAAACCAGTTTGTGAAACGCGAGTACAGGAAATTTTAACTCACAATTCAATAATTAATAAAATGAATAGAAGAGAAGCATTAGGCAGGGTTGGGTTAATACTCGGCGGAACGGTAATAGGTGCTGAGTTCTTTATATCAGGATGTAAATCGGGCAGTTCTGTAAATACAGAAGACTTGGCCACACCGGAAACCACTGCGTTTTTGGATGAGGTTGGCGAAACCATTCTGCCGGAAACATCTACCCCAGGTGCAAAAGCTGCTAAAGTTGGCGCATTTATGGCGGTGATGGTGAAAGATTGCTACACCGAGGACGATCAGAAAGTATTTAAAGAAGGCATCGGTAAGCTGGATGATGCGAGCAGCAAAAAGTTCAGCAAGAAGTTTATGGAGATCACTCCTGCGCAGCGTACCGAGCTTTTAACAGGGCTGGATAAAGAAGCCAAAGAATACGCAGTACAAAAAGGTAAAGATACAGATGCCGAGAAAGAGAAACTTAAGGCAGACGCAAATTACAAGGTTAAGGATATCCCTAACCACTATTTCACTATGATGAAACAGTTAACCCTGCTGGGTTACTTCACATCAGAAGTGGGTGCTACCAAGGCATTACGTTACCTACCCGTTCCGGGAAAATACGATGGCAACTTCCCTTACAAAAAGGGGGACCGCGCCTGGGCTCTTTCATAAGAAGCCCTACCTAAACCCTCCCCTGTAGGGGAGGGCTTTTTTATAATATACCAGATACAAATTATATAACTAAACCTCCTGAAGCCGTCCCCCTTCAGGAGTACAATTCAGAGGGGGCTTATAATATGAGTAACAGAAAACTACGCATGGGCATGATCGGCGGCGGAAAGGATGCCTTTATTGGTGCAATCCACCGTATTGCTGCAAATATGGATGGTTTAATTGAGCTGGTTTGCGGCGCGCTTAGCGTTAACCCCGAAGTAGCCAAAGAGAGCGGCCGCATCCTTTTCCTTGATGACGACCGTACCTACACCTCTTACGATGAGATGATCAAGACCGAAGCGCAGATGCCGGCTGATAAACGCATGGATTTTGTAACCATTGTAACACCAAACTTTGCCCACTTTGCACCTGCAATGCTGGCGTTAGATAACGGTTTTAACGTAGTGATAGAAAAACCGGTAACCTTTACCCTGGAAGAAGCTCAGCAGCTGAAACAAAAGGTAGAAGAAACCGGCCTGATGCTGTTGCTTACTCATACCTACTCTGGCTACCCAATGGTAAAAGAGGCCAAGCAACTGGTTAAAGCAGGTTCGTTAGGTAAAGTGCGTAAAATTTATGTTGAGTACATCCAGGGCTGGCTGAGCCGCCTGAGCGAGCGCGAAGGCAACGCACAGGCATCATGGCGTACAGACCCAACTAAATCCGGCAAAAGTGGTTGCATGGGCGATATTGGCACCCACGCTGCGCATCTGGCAGAATATATTTCGGGCTTAAAAATCACCCAGTTAAATGCATCGTTAAATATTGTTGTTGAAGGCCGTATGCTGGATGATGATGGCGCCGTGTTATTACGTTTTGAAGAGAATGCTACAGGTGTTTTAACCGCATCGCAGATTGCTGCCGGTGAGGAGAATGCCTTAAAAATACGTGTTTATGGCGAAAATGGCAGCCTTGAATGGGCGCAACAGGAGCCAAATACGCTGATAGTAAAATGGCAGGATAAACCTGCACAGATCCTGCGTGCAGGTGCCGGTTATGGCGACAGGCTATCGAGCTACGCGGTGCACAACACCCGTACGCCAGGCGGCCACCCCGAAGGTTACCTCGAAGCTTTTGGTAACTTATACCGCAACTTTGCCTTAACGCTGAGCGCCAAAATTAACGGCGAAGAGCCTAAAGAAGAATGGCTGGATTTCCCGGGCATTGAAGACGGTATCAGGGGTATGGCATTTATTAATAACGTGGTTGCATCAAATAACAGCGACCAAAAGTGGACTGACTACACTATCTAAAAAACTATGAACACCATAAAAGGACCCGCAATATTTTTAGCACAGTTTATAGGTAACGAAGCACCTTTTAACAGTTTAGAATCCATTTGTAAATGGGCGGCTGGATTAGGCTATAAAGGTGTGCAGCTGCCTACTAACGATGCCCGTTTTATCGATCTGCAAAAAGCAGCCGAAAGTAAAACTTATGCCGATGAAATTAAAGGCATCGTAAATGCGGCGGGATTGGAAATAACCGAGCTGTCTACCCACTTACAGGGCCAGCTGGTAGCCGTTAACCCGGCTTACGATTCGCTGTTTGATGCTTTTGCACCTGATGCTTATAAAAATAACCCTGCCGAAAGGCAGAAATGGGCTGTGCAGCAGTTAAAATATGCAGCTAAAGCCTCACAAAATTTGGGCTTGAACGCGCACGTTACTTTTAGTGGTGCGCTTATCTGGCAAACTGTTTACCCTTGGCCACAGCGCCCTGCAGGTTTGGTAGATACCGCTTTTACCGAACTGGCTAAACGCTGGGAGCCTATCCTGAACGTGTTTGATGAGAATGGCGTTGATCTTTGCTACGAGATCCACCCGGGTGAGGACCTGCACGATGGTATCACTTATGAAATGTTCTTAGAGAAGGTGAACAATCATAAACGTGCCAACCTGCTGTATGATCCATCTCACTTTGTGCTGCAGGCATTAGATTACCTGGAGTACATCGATATCTACCACGAACGCATTAAAATGTTCCACGTAAAAGATGCTGAGTTTAACCCAACAGGCAGGCAAGGCGTTTACGGCGGTTACCAGGACTGGATAAACCGTGCGGGCCGTTTCCGTTCACTGGGCGACGGGCAGGTAGATTTTAAAGGGATCTTTAGTAAACTTACACAATACGATTTCAAGGGCTGGGCAGTACTGGAATGGGAATGTGCGCTTAAACATCCTGAGGACGGTGCAAGAGAAGGTGCACAGTTCATCAAGGATCATATCATCAGGGTTACCGATCGTACCTTTGATGATTTTGCCGCTTCGGGCTCTGATGACGCCTGGAACCGCAAGCTGCTTGGCATCGATTAATTACGCATAAAACCATAAACCAATTATAAAATGCAAACTATTAATCGTACACAATTATTCAGGGCGAGTTGCCTCGCCCTGCTTGTAACTTCACTATCATTTGGTATCCGTGCAGGTATTTTAAACAAGCTCGGTACAGATTTTCAGCTGGATAAAGCGCAATTGGGCACCATTACCGCTACCGCTTTCTGGGGTTTCCCGCTGGCTATGGTAGTAGGAGGGATAATTGTAGATATCATCGGCATGAAAAGGCTGCTGGTAATGGCTTTTGTATTCCATTTAGCAGGGATACTGTTAACCATATTCGCCACCGGTTTCTGGACGCTGTTTTTCTCCACCCTGCTGGTTGGTATAGCCAACGGTACGGTAGAGGCCGCATGTAACCCGTTGGTAACATCGTTATATACAGATAATAAAACTACCAAGCTAAGCCATTTTCACTTATGGTTTCCCGGCGGGATAGTTATAGGTACGGTTATAGTAATGCTTTTAAGCAAATTAGGTTTAAGCTGGCAGATCCAGGTAGGTACTATGCTTATTCCAACAGCAATTTACGGCTACCTTTTCTCTAAGCTGGATTTCCCGGTTACCGAGCGTGTAGCATCAGGCGTAAGTACAGCAAGTATGTACAAAGCCGTTGCAAGTCCGTTGTTTATATTTATGTTCATCTGCATGTTCGGCACCGGTATAACCGAGCTGTTCACCGGCCAGTGGATAGATGTATTACTGAAGAACGTAAGCGATAACGCACTGTTATTGTTAACGCTCGAAACAGGTATTATGGTTGTAGGCCGCGCCTTTGCCAAACCAATTTTAAAGGTATTAGCGCCGCAGGTAGTCCTTTTAATGTCTACCATATTAGCTGCAACAGGTATTTACCTGTTAAGTACCTTATCGGGCAACTCAATTTTCTTTGCCGCCATAGTTTTTGGTATGGGCGTTTGCTTCTTCTGGCCAACCATGCTGGGTTTTGTAAATACCAATATCCCAAAATCTGGCGCGCTGGGCTTAAACTTGATGGGTGGTGCCGGTATGTTTGCGGTATCTGTTTACACCATGTTTATGGGCTCGTATTACGACAAGATAGTTGCAGAAGCCAGCGGCGATAATGCTTTAGCAGGCGTAAAAGTGCTGCAAGCCACGCTGGTAATTCCAATTGTATTAATCGTGGCTTTTGCAGGGCTGGTGCTGTATATGCGCAGCAGGCATAAAAATGCCCCTTTGCCTGCATCTGTGGCTGTTTAATTCGTTTTTTTATATAAAAAAATTGTAATTTTCGGCAGTTTTTAAAAATCAACAAACAAAACAACACCATGAAAAAGATCTTTATAATTTTAGGCATTAGCTTAGTAATTGCAGCATGTGGAGGCCCTAAACCGGGTGAGTCTGAAGAAGGGAGCGCAGATAGCGTAAATGCACATAACCAAACTGCTGTAGCACATAATTCTGATGCTGCCCAGGATACCGCTGTAAGTAAAATAGGAACCGAAAGCACTGCAGGCACGCCAAGCGAAGCTGGCAAAGCAATGATGGCAAAGCTGGATTGCATGACCTGCCATAACGAAAAAACTAAGATTGTAGGCCCGGCTTTTGTTGATATCGCTAAAAAATACACTGCAGCTGATGAAGAAACACTGGCTAAAAAAGTAATTGCAGGTGGCGCAGGCAACTGGGGCGATATTCCAATGACGGCGCATCCCGATCTTAAATTAGAAGATGCAAAAGAAATGGTAAAATACATTTTATCAGTAAAATAAGGCTTAACCAGCTTTTAAACCAATTATAAACTAAATTAAACTATGAACTTAACTACACGCGTTAAGTTATCGGCCATGATGTTCCTCCAGTTTTTTATCTGGGGCGCATGGTTTGTAACCCTTGGCCCGTTTTTGGGTGCTACATTACATGCTACCGGCGCACAAACCGGCGAAGTTTTTTCAACCCAATCATGGGGTGCTATCATAGCGCCTTTCATAATCGGCTTAATTGCCGATAGGTATTTTAATGCAGAGCGCATATTAGGTGTGCTGCATTTAATAGGTGCTGTGCTGATGTACCAAATGTACACAGCAGCAGATATTGCTGTGTTTTATCCGTATGTGTTAGGTTACATGGTGATTTATATGCCTACACTGGCGTTAGTTAACTCAGTTTCTTTTAATCAAATGAACGATCCGGAAAAGGAGTTTTCTTCTATCCGTATATTTGGTACCATCGGCTGGATCATTGCTGGTTTAGCCATTAGCTACCTGTTCCATTGGGATTCTCCAGAAGGTATCCAGGCTGGTTTACTGCAAAAAACATTCTTAATGGCCGGTGTGGCTTCTGCATTATTAGGCTTATTCAGCTTTACATTGCCGGCTACGCCGCCTAAGCCATCAGTAGGAAAAGTAACTATTTCTACCTTACTGGGTTTAGATGCCCTGAAACTGTTAAAGGATAAAAACTTCGCGGTGTTCTTTATCGCTTCTATCCTCATCTGTATTCCGTTGGCGTTCTACTACCAAAATGCAAGTGCTTTCTTAACAGATATTAAGGTAGATAACCCAACCGGAAAAATGACCATCGGCCAGATCTCCGAAGTATTGTTCCTGCTTTGCTTGCCTATCTTCTTCAAAAAGTTCGGCTTTAAGTGGACAATCCTTGTAGGTATGCTGGCATGGGCTATTCGTTACACTTTGTTTGCTTATGGCAACGCGGGTGAACTAAGCTTTATGCTGATCATCGGTATCGCTTTACACGGCGTATGTTACGATTTCTTCTTCGTATCAGGCCAGATCTATACCGATTCTAAAGCAGGAGCCCAATACAAAAGCGCAGCCCAGGGTATGATCACCCTGGCTACTTATGGCGTTGGGATGCTTATCGGCTTCTACGTAGCAGGCAAGATCTCTGATAGCTACAATTCACCTGCAGGCCACGACTGGAAAATGATTTGGTTAATTCCGGCCGGTATTGCAGGCGCTGTATTCTTGTTGTTTATCCTGTTCTTTAACGAGTCGGGTAAAACAGCTGTAGATTCATCTGAACCAAAAGGACGTTTAGAAGTTTAAATCATGGCAACCAACAACAACCGCAGAACAGCTATTAAAGGTATGCTTGCAGGCACCGCGGCCATCAGCGCAGGCGGAATGCTGTCGTCCTTTAAATCAGAAGAAAAAGAAATGGTAGCCGCTAAATTAAAGGGAAACATTAACCACGCCGTATGCCGCTGGTGTTATGGCGATATCTCTTTAGAGAACCTTTGCATTGCCGCCAAAGATATCGGCATTAAAGCGATAGACCTGGTTGGCCCTGGCGATTGGGCTACTTTGAAAAAACATGGTCTGGATTCATCGATGTGCAATGGAGCTGAAATTAACCTTACCGATGGTTTCGGTGATAAGGAGTTTCACGCGCAATTGCACAAAAACTATACGGAGATGATCCCTAAAGTTGCAGCAGCGGGTTACAAAAACCTTATCTGCTTTAGCGGCAGCCGCCGTGGCAAGGATGATGAAACCGGCTGGAAAAACTGCGTGGAAGGCTTAAAGCCGATGGTTGAACTGGCCGAAAAACATAATGTAGTTTTAGTGATGGAATTGCTGAACAGCAAGATAGACCACAAAGATTACCAGGCCGACAGGGTAGAGTGGGGCGCAGAACTGGCTAAAAGGCTGGGTTCGCAAAACTTTAAACTGCTGTTTGATATTTACCACATGCAGATAGACGAAGGCGATGTTATCCGTAACATCCGCACGTTTCATCCATACATCAACCATTACCATACAGGTGGTGTACCGGGCCGTAATGAAATTGATGATACACAGGAACTTTATTATCCTGCCATCATGAAAGCTATTTTAGAAACCGGGCATAAAGGATATGTTGCACAGGAATTTATTCCGAAACAGAAAGATAAGCTTGCCTCTTTACGTAAAGCGGTAAACATTTGCGACGTTTAAACCATCGTTGCTCTATTACGTCTTAGATCGGATCATTAACCAATTATACATGACAACCAGAAGAACATTTTTAACACAGGCTGGCTTAGCAGCAGCCGGTGTAATGCTTGCACCACAATTGGCTTCGGCAAAAAGTAAAAACGGCGTAGGGTTACAACTTTATAGTTTACGCGATCAGTTACCAAAGGATGTTAAAGGCGTTATTGCCAACATTGCAAAAGCAGGATACTCGGAAGTTGAAACCTTTGGATACTCTAAGCAAGGCGGCTTTTGGGGCTTAAGCGCAAAAGAATTCAGCAGCTTATTAAAAGCTAATAACCTTAAAACGCCAAGCGGCCATTACGGTTTAGATGAGTTTTTCGGAACGGGCAAAATGGATCAGTTTGACAGCTATATTGAGGCTGCTTTGGCAACAGGGCAAACCTATATTATCATCCCTGGCTTAAACCACAATTTTATAAAAACGGCTGCAGACTTTAAAAACATAGCCGAGAAAATGAATAAGGCTGCCGAGGTTTGTAAAAAGCACGGCCTAAAGTTGGGTTATCACAACCACAATTTTGAGTGGGAAAAGGTAGAAGGTACCACTTTTTACGATACCATCCTGAACGATACCGACCCTAAGTTGGTGAACATGGAGATGGATCTTTACTGGGTAGTGCGCGCAGGCCACAATCCGATTGAGATCTTTAAAAAACACCCGGGCCGTTTTACATTTGTACACGTAAAGGATATGGATAAAACCAACCACGAACTGAATACCGAAATTGGTAGTGGTACGGTTGATTTTAAAACCATATTGGCACAGGCTAAACTGGCAGGCATACAGCATTACATTGTGGAGCAGGAGAATTTCAGTATGGATCCGTTCAAGAGTTTAGCGCAGAGCAGTGCATACCTTAAAAATACGCTGCACGTTTAATTAGCACCAACAAATTATAACCAATTATGAAACACCAAGTAATATTAACCGTTCTGCTTTCGGGGAGCTTTTTTATGGCAAGCGCACAGCAGAACGCAAAACCGGAGGACACCGAAAAATGGGAGCCGGTACCTAAAGTAGTTGTAGCCGGTAAGGTTACCAGCGATGCACCGTCAGACGCAGTGATCCTGTTCGATGGTAAAAATGTAGACCAATGGGTAAACGTATCTGATGACAGCCCCGCAAAATGGGATGTTAAAGACGGCGCCATGATGGTTAACAAAGGGTCGGGCAATATCCAAACCAAAAAATCTTTCGGTAGCTACCAGTTACACATCGAGTGGAAAGTACCTGCAAGCATTACCGGTACAGGCCAGGGCCGCGGTAACAGCGGCATCTTCTTAGCATCATTAGGCAAAGGCGATTTAGGCTACGAGCTGCAGGTTTTAGATTCGTACAACAACAAAACCTACGTAAACGGTATGGCCGGCAGTATTTACAAGCAGTTTATTCCGCTTGCAAACCCAACCAAGCCACCGGGCGTTTGGAACACTTACGATGTGATTTGGACGGCACCAACCTTTAAAACCGATGGTACTGTAAACACACCGGCACGCGTAACAGTTATATTTAACGGCGTACTGGTACAAAACAATACCGAATTGCTTGGCCCAACGCAATATATTGGTACAGCAGCTTACAGGCAGGCACATGGCCCGGCACCTATTAAATTACAGGCGCATGGCGATAAAAGCGAGCCGCTTAGCTTCCGTAACATTTGGGTTAGGGAGTTGTAGTTAGCAGGTTTAAACTATAGAAAAGCTTACCGGAAACGGTGAGCTTTTTTTGTTTTTAGAATTCCTCAAAAAAACGCTGATAAATCCACGGTTTGGATAATTACTTATAGCGTAAATTAAATACCTTTACCTTAACCAATAAAATAAATTTTATGCGCTCTACCCTTAATATGGCACGCTTTATACAGGCTGTGCTGGTGCTCGTTATACTGGTTTCTGTAAGCAATATGGCATCGGCGGCCGGCGGTTATTATTATCAGATCAAGATCTATCATTTTAAAGATAAGGCGCAGGAGCAGGCCGTAGATGCTTATTTAAAAGACAGCTATCTGCCACGCCTGCACCGCATGGGTATAAAAAATGTAGGTGTATTTAAGCCGTTAGAGGCCGATACAGCCAAATTTACCTACGTATTTGTCCCGTTTAAATCATGGAAAGATCTGCAGGATTTTGATAGCAAGCTCATCAACTCTGGCGATGCCGCAGGTGGTAAGGATTATGTTGATGCTGATTATAAAAGCGCGCCTTACACCCGTATGGAAACCATTTTACTTTCTGCCTTTTCAACAAGGCCCGCACCTATGGTGCCACAGTTAACCGCCCCAAAGGCTGATAGGGTTTATGAACTGCGCAGCTATGAAAGCCCTACCGAAAAGTATCACTACACCAAAGTAAAGATGTTTAATAGTGGCGAGACGGACCTGTTCGACAGGATAAAATCTAACCCGGTGTTTTATGGCAGCGTAGTAGCCGGCAGCCACATGCCCAACCTGATGTATCTTACGGCTTACAACAGCATGCCCGAGCGCGATAAACATTGGGACGCGTTTTCTAATGCACCCGAATGGAAGGCCCTGGTAGCAAACGACGAGTATAAAAATAGCGTATCTAAAAACGTTATTGTGTTTTTACGCCCTACAGAATATTCCGACTATTAATTTGAGCGCATGAAGCTTGATAAGCGCGATTTTGATGCTGTAGTTGTAGGTTCGGGCCCTAACGGGTTGGCTGCGGCTATACTGATGCAGCAGAATGGCCTGTCGGTTTTATTGGTGGAGGGTAAGGATACCATTGGCGGCGGCCTGCGCTCGGCAGAGCTTACTTTGCCGGGTTTTACGCATGATATCTGCTCGGCCATCCATCCGCTTGCGGCAGCTTCTCCATACTTTAAAACGTTGCCTTTACAAGCTCACGGGCTTACTTACCTATACCCCGAGATTGATGCCGCCCACCCTTTAGATGATGGCACCGCAGCCGTATTAAAACGCAGCATAACGGAAACAGCCAACCTTTTAACCGGCGATGAATATGCCTACGCAGATCTGATGGAATCGGTAACTGCCGCCTGGCCACAGATAGATGCAGATGTTTTAGGTCCGCTGCATTTTCCTAAGAAACCTTTTGCTTTGGCGGGATTTGGGTTGAAGGCATTGCCGGCATCGAGCCAACTTGCCAAACGTTTTAAAACAGAAAAGGCAAAAGCCCTGATAGCCGGTATGGCAGCGCATTCCATGCAGCCCCTAACCAATACGGCTACATCAGCCATTGCGCTGGTGTTGATGTCTGCCGGGCATTTGCAGGGCTGGCCTGTTCCTAAAGGTGGCTCGGATAGTATTGCCAAAGCATTGGGCTCATATTTTACATCCATAGGGGGAAAGATAGAAACCTGCACGTATGTACGTTCCCTGGAACAATTGCCATCCGCGCATGCGGTATTATTTGATGTTTCGCCAAAGCAACTGCTGCAGATTGCCGGGCATAAATTCTCATCCATTTATAAATGGCAGTTGGAGCGTTACCGCTATGGCATGGGCGTTTACAAGGTAGACTGGGCATTAAACGAAGCTATCCCTTTTACAGCACAAGAATGCCGCAAAGCAGGCACGGTACACATCGGCAACACCTTCAACGAAATAAAGATAGCTGAACAGCAAACCTGGGATGGCATTCATCCAGAGAAGCCATTCGTGCTGCTGGCACAGCAAAGCATAATTGATAATGCCCGTGCCCCGCAGGGTAAACACACCGCATGGGCCTATTGCCACGTACCCAATGGCTCTGTAAAAAACATGACGGAGGCTATTGAAAAACAGGTAGAACGTTTCGCCCCCGGCTTTAGAGATACAATATTGGCCAAACATACCATGGATACGGCCGCAATGGAGGAATATAACCCCAATTACATTGGCGGTGATATTAACGGCGGTGTGATAGATATCGGCCAGTTATTCACGCGGCCGGCCTTGCGTTATTCGCCTTACAGAACTTCGGCTAAGGGAATTTACATCTGCTCGGCCTCAACGCCACCGGGTGGAGGCGTACATGGCATGTGTGGTTATCACTCGGCCAAACGGGCACTTAAAGACGTATTTAATATACAGGTGGGCGATTTATAATATTACAGATACTAACCTATGAAGAAGACAACCTTAATTGCACTTGCAACATCGCTGATGCTGGGCACAACTGCCTTAGCGCAGCAAAAGAATAATTTTACGCCGCAAAAGGCTTTGCTCGGTGCCATAAAACAAAACATTACGGATGCCGATGCGCAGTATAAATATATGGCTACGCAGATTGCCCCGCTGCAGTTCCCTAAAGCCTACCACCCTGAAACCGGTAAGATGGAAACCAGCAACTCCGGATGGTGGTGCAGCGGCTTTTACCCCGGCACACTGCTGGAGATCTATGAACAAACGCACGATAAGGCCTTATTAACCGAGGCAAACCGCATTATGGGCGTGCTGGCCAAAGAGCAGTACAACACCACTACGCACGATCTGGGTTTTATGATGTACTGCAGTTTTGGCAACGCCAACCGTTTGGATCCAAAACCGGAGTATAAACAGATCCTGATCAACAGCGCTAAATCACTGGCTACGCGTTTTAACCCAAAGGTGGGGTGTATTAAATCATGGGAATCAAAAGATCCGAACGATTTTTTAGTGATCATTGATAATATGATGAACCTGGAGCTGCTATTCTGGGCCACCAGGGCTACCGGCGATTCCAACTATTATAAAATAGCAGTTACGCATGCCAATACTACGCTTAAAAATCATTACCGCTCTAACCACAGTTCCTATCACGTAGTAAATTACAACGCCGAAACCGGTGAGGTGAAAGAAAAACGCACCGCACAGGGCTTTGCCAAAGAATCATCATGGGCAAGGGGCCAGGCCTGGGGTTTATATGGTTACACGCTGATGTACCGTGAAACTAAAGACGAGATGTACCTGGAACAGGCGCGTGGCATCGCCAAATTTATCCTCGAAAATCCTAACCTGCCGGCAGATAAAATCCCGTACTGGGATTTTGATGCGCCTAATGTCCCCAACGCCCTGCGCGATGCCTCGGCGGCGGCCATTACGTCATCAGCCTTGCTGGAACTTTGCAAATATGTAAAACAGGCTGAAGGCGAGACGTTTTTTAACGCCGCCGAAACTATTATTAAAAACCTGTCCTCACCAATCTATAAATCTAAAACCGGCACAAATGGTGGCTTTTTGCTGCAGCACAGTGTAGGCCATTTCCCGGCAGGTACCGAGATAGATGTATCCTTAACCTATGCCGATTATTATTTTGTGGAGGCCATGGAGCGGTATAAAGCCTTTGCTAAGAAATAGTATCAAAGCATGCAAATTGAAATTTACCGGCAGCGTTTTTTGTATGCTGCCAAATGTTTCATAGTTTCGGATATAATTAAACGCCCGGTACATCCCGGTGTGTTTTTAATATAAACACCAAACACAATCTAACCTTGAAAGTATTACACAGCGTACACCCGGAAGACTTTAAAAGTTACCAAACGCAGCAAATAAGAGAGCGTTTCCTGATAGATAAAATTGCACAGCGCAACCAGATCAACTGCGTTTACACCCATTACGACCGCATGATTGTTGGTGTTGCCAATCCTGTTGATAACAAACTGGAGCTGGGGAATTACCCCAACCTGCGCGCCGAATATTTTTTAGAGCGCCGTGAAATAGGCATTATTAATGTAGCTGGCGATGGCGAAGTAACTGCCGACGGCCAGGTTTACTCCGTTAAAAAACTCGACTGCCTGTATATTGGTAAAGGAGTTAAATCGGTTACTTTTTCCAGCGTTGATGCAAGTTCGCCCGCGGTGTTTTATTTGCTGTCGGCCCCGGCACATGCTACTTATCCTACCATTTTAATGACCAACGAAGAGGCCGTAAAGGTAAATACCGGCAGCTCCTCTACAGCTAATTTGCGCACTATCAATAAATATATTCACCTGGAAGGGATAAAAAGCTGCCAGCTGGTAATGGGCTTAACCATTTTACACGATGGCAGTGTTTGGAACACCATGCCATCGCACGTGCACGACAGGAGGATGGAAGCTTATTTCTATTTCGACCTGCCTGCCGGGCAAACCATTTTTCATTACATGGGCGAAGGGCACGAAACCCGGCACATCCTGATGGGGAACTACGATGCAGTGGTATCGCCGCCTTGGAGTATCCACTCGGGCAGCGGAACGGCAAGCTACAGCTTTATTTGGGGCATGGCAGGCGAAAACCTCGATTACACAGATATGGACCCTATTGCGATAACAGACATCAGGTAATAACCTTTAAAATACGATACATTGGAAAATAGATTTTCATTAGCCGGAAAAGTAATAGTAGTAACCGGCGGCACAGGCATTTTAGGTAATTCGTTTGTAAACGGTATTGTGGAAGCCGGCGGTACCGTAGGGATTTTGGGCCGTAACCAACAGGTTGCCGAAGAGCGTGCCGATGCCATTAACAAAAACGGCGGCAAGGCCATTGCTTTAGTTGCCGATGCCATGAACGAGGAAGAACTGATAGCCGCCCGTACTAAGGTGCTGGAAGCCTTCGGCCGTGTAGACGGGCTGGTGAATGCTGCAGGCGGCAACATGCCCGATGGTGTACTGCAACCCGAAGATGATATTTTTGCCATGAAGATAGATGGCATGAAAAAAGTTACCGACCTTAACCTGTGGGGTACCCTTATCCCAACCCAGGTATTTGGCGAAGCTATTGCCAAAACAGGTAAGGGTAGCATCGTGAATATTTCTTCCATGAACTCTAAAAGGGCTATTACCAAGGTATTAGGTTATAACATGGGTAAGGCTGCGGTGGATTGTTATACCCAATGGTTTGCTGTAGAACTGGCTAACCGTTATGGCGATGCTATCCGCATGAATGCGCTGGCGCCGGGCTTTTTTCTTACCGAGCAAAACCGTAACCTGCTAACCAATCCCGAAGGTGGTTATACATCGAGGGGAGAATCGGTGATCAGGCAAACGCCGTTTAAACGTTTCGGCCACCCGGATGAACTGATAGGTGCGCTGGTATGGCTGCTGAGCGATGCCTCGGCCTTTGTAACCGGATCGATGATCTGTGTTGATGGTGGCTTTTCCATATTTGGAGGGGTATAAGCTATGAAAAAGTTTGGTATTGCATTATTGCTGGCTACCCTAAGCTGTGCTGCACATGCGCAGGTAGTGGTAACGCTGGATTACTTTTTTAACCGCGAAAGCCATAATGTTGCAGGCGTACAGCAGCGCTTCCATTATTTATGGGAAGAAAAGGCAAATGCCGGTTTCTCTATCCTTGGTGAAACTTTTACCAAACAGGGTGCGGTGTTAAAGTCGCTGGAAGAAACACCTACCGCTGCAAATTTAAAGGGTACGGGGATCTATATTATAGTCGACCCGGATTCCAAGAAGGAAAGCCCGCAGCCCAATTATATTACGCCGCAGGCTGCCGATGAAATTGCCCAATGGGTAAAAACAGGCGGTGTGCTGTTGTTGCTGGCTAACGATAGCGCCAATGTAGAACTGCCGCACTTTAATACACTTGCCGGGAAATTCGGGATGCATTTTAATAACGATCTGCAGAACCACGTGGTAGATGATAGCCATTTTGAAGAGGGTGCAATAATTACTACCGGTAACAAGATCTTTGGCACGGCCACTAAAGTGTTTATGAAAGATGTTTGCTCTATCAGCGTAAGTAAACCTGCCAAAGCCGTGCTTTTAAACAAAGATAACGCTATTATTATAGCAGAAGCAAAGTACGGCAAAGGCTTTGTTTTAGCCGTTGGCGACCCATGGTTATATGATGAATATGTAAACGGCAGGCTGCCGGCGAGTTTTGAGAATGATAAAGCTGCCGCTGATATTGTAAAATACTTACTGAGTAAGGCTAAGAAATAAACGGCGGTTTTTTCCGGTGAGGACACCGGAAAGGGGAAATATAATTGTACTCAAACTTGCAAATGCAGGTATCTCCACCTGCATTTTTACTACGTAATTAAGCAGGTATCAGACCCGTTTTTTTATTTAGGTCAATTCTTTCATTAATTTATCAAAAGCTTCCTTTAACTCGGCCAGTTCGGTTTCTACCTTGCTGAGGCGGGCTTCCAGTTCTGAGGGTGAACGGCGTATGGGTTCGTCTATAGCATCATCATCTGGGATGGTGCCGCCTAACAGGTGGCGATAGCGTACTTCTTTTTGCCCCGGCCGTTTGGGGAGCTGTAAAATATAGGCGGGCTCTTCGCCGGCCAGTTTTTCCAGTATGTTTTGCACCTCGTCGAGGTCGTCAAATTCATACATCCTGCCCGAGTTGGAATTGATCTCGCCGGGTGTTAACGGGCCGCGCAATATCAGCAGGCATATAATGGCCACTTCCGCCGGCACTATCGGGAAAACGATGGCAAAATTGTGTTTAAACTTTATGGCGCGGCTTGATCCTCCGGTGGCGGTAGAAATGAGCCCTTTGCGTTTTAATGTGTCCAGTGCCAGCATCACCTCGTTCTCGCTGTAGTCAACCACCGGTTTACGAGCCGATTTCTGATTGCAGGCAGCAGTAAGGCCGTTCAGTGTCATGGGATAATAATCGGGTGTGGTTTTGCTTTTCTCCATCAGCGAGCCAAGTACGCGCAGTTCGGTATCGGTTAAAACAGGTAAAGTTTGCGGTGTGTCCATACGCAAATATAATATTATCAGGATGCTTTTACGTGCGTTTTGTTTCCTGTCATGCTGAGGAACGAAGCATCTGATAGCCGACAATCATGGCGTACATTAGATCCTTCGCTATCGCTCAGGATGACAAATAGGAATTTAAACGTTTGTCATGCTGAGGAACGAAGCATCTACTCGCCGCCTTACAGTATATCGCTT
>Ga0247734_1001565_pt1 | contig 17176 bp, 13 predicted proteins | sample UWRJL103311B2_FD_180933 | JGI IMG/M metagenome (GOLD analysis project Ga0247734, IMG submission 180933) | Plant litter microbial communities from Arlington Agricultural Research Station in Wisconsin, United States - UWRJ-L103-311B-2 | ecosystem: Environmental > Terrestrial > Plant litter >... | reverse complement strand
CAGGCGCGAATGGAAGCGGCATTTCAAGCTCCCAAAGGTGCAGCTTTTAGCCCTGCAGATTTCGCGCGATTCCAACAAATGAATCAACAGGCAGCAAGGACGGGAAGTCCTATGACACAGAATATGGGATACCAGCCGCCTCAAATGGGTATGAACAGGATGGGGATGGGTATGGGTATGGGAATGGGAATGGGAATGGGCGGTATGGGCATGGGCGCAGGTATGATGAATCGACCTGCTTTCCAGGGAGCAGAAAACATGCAGCAGGACGTAAAGGGGAAAGGGAAGATGGTTGAGCTCGATGATGAACACTGGGAAGAGCAATTCAAACAAATGGATATTCAGCAAAAGGAACAGGAGGAGAGTATGGCTGCAGAGGCAGAGCTCGATCAAATGGACAGGTCAGTCCTTGAATCCGAAACCAATGAATTTGGAGACTTTGAATCTATATGGAGAGGAATACAAGCTGAGACTGCTGCTGCTAGGGAAATGGCCGCTGAAGAAAATATGCTAGATGATATGGGAATGGGTGATATATATGCGAAAGGAGATTACGATCAGTGGGATGGGTTTGATGGACTAGGAACTCACCAATCCCTGTTTCGAGATCCGCAGCTTGGGGATTATATGTTCGAGACGGATAACAAGTTTAAAGATGTTGCTAATCCGTTTGAAGAAGGTGTCAAAATAATGCAGGAAGGTGGTAACCTGTCTCTCGCAGCACTCGCGTTCGAAGCAGCAGCCCAGAAAGATCCTCAGCATATTGAGGCATGGGTTCTTCTTGGATCCGCCCAAGCACAAAACGAAAAGGAGTCACCTGCGATTCGAGCTTTAGAACAAGCTCTTAAACTCGACCCGAGCAACCTTACAGCTTTGATGGGACTCGCAGTATCATACACGAATGAGGGCTACGACAGCACCGCCTACCGTACCCTAGAACGTTGGCTCTCCGTCAAATACCCTTCCATCATCGCACCTACAGATCTATCGTCAGCTGCCGATGTTGGTTTTACAGACCGTCATGCACTACACGAGAAGATAACTGATCTCTTCATACGAGCGGCCCAATTATCGCCAGATGGAGAGCATATGGATCCCGATGTACAAGTTGGTCTTGGAGTCTTGTTCTACGGTGCAGAAGAATATGATAAAGCGGTAGATTGCTTCACATCTGCTTTAGCATCTACAGAACAAGGCACCTTCAACCAACGCGATCAACTCCATCTCCTTCAGAATCGTCTTGGAGCTACACTTGCAAACTCAGGACGATCTGAGGAAGCTATTACAGCATACTCCGAAGCATTGACGTTGCGGCCAAATTTTGTACGCGCACGATACAATCTTGGTGTCTCGTGCATAAATATCGGTTGCTATGAAGAGGCTGCATCGCACTTGTTACGAGCACTGGAAATGCACAAAATCGATGAAGTCGAAGGACGACAAAAAGCACGAGATATCTTGGGTGGTGAAGCGAGTGATGCGGAATTAGATGGTATGATTAGCGCAAACCAGAGCACAAATCTGTATGATACATTGAGAAGGGTATTTAGTCAGATGGGCCGGAGAGATTTGAGTGAGAGGGTGGTGGTGGGTATGGATGTGCAGAGTTTCCGAGGTGATTTTGACTTCTAAAATGAAATCTCAGATCCTAGACTTCGGGTTATAGGTAGATAAACCATGTCAGTAGCAAAAAAGAAAGAAAAAACCTGCTAGGCACCATGATAAGAGTCAAAATTGCAGAAACTACCCGTCTGAAATCCGTGCACGTTATCATGGATTCATAGATGACCTGGGACTACGTGACTTATTATATTGTATTTAACACGCAGGAACTAGGTAGAAGAGATGACCTCCCTTCGAATATGTCAATCATATGAGAAAACTTAACTTGGGCCTTGGATAAAGTCTCTGTATGTCTTTAACAGACTGTGTTTAAAGTTTGGGTTAGACTGGAAGTGGGACAAGCCTTCTCCATTTGTTAAACAGTGTGGAATTAATCCCATTTGGAATACTTGCCATGTTACAGTAATTTCTTTTGTTCTATAAATATGACCTGATATCTGAACTTGGAGCAATGCACAAACTATGAGTTTGAATATTTGAATATTTCAAAATGTCTGATATAATGATTATAAATAAGTGGTAGAAACCCAGCAATTCAGCCCCACTATAAAGTCGTTCGCCTTGGCCTCGCAATTTGTCTTTATCTTCGCTCCTAAAACATCATTTTCATTCTACTGCTAGTCTTTCATGCTATCTAAACGGAAAGGATGGATTTCAACTACTCAGAAATCGTCAAATATCCTGGTTTAGGCAGTGGCCTTGCAGCTTCACGCGATTTTGAGGAAGGAGACGCGATTGTGCGAGTCAATGAACCGTACCTTATCATTGTCGAGAAAAAGGCTTTGCAAGAAGTAGGCCATCGTAAGGTTCTTAAATGCAGACAGGACTAATTTGATTTAGGTATGCTCTCAGTAAGTGGCCTCTCAAGCACACCCAATGTGTTAAACTGTTTGAGGTTCTAGAATTAGATTTCTCAATGGATGGACTCGAGACTAAACTTTCAACCATCTTGAAGATTTCGTTTGACAATTAGGATTTTCTGCAGTTGAAGTTATTGTACCACAAAATTTGACCGAATGAGAATTTTAGAGAGCAAAATCATACAGTACGCATGTAACCTAGTTCTAATATATATGTTAGGTGTATGTACGAGCTCCCAAATCTTGCCAGATGTTCAGGTTGTAAAGTGGTCTCGTATTGTTCAACTAAATGCCAGCGAACTGCGTGGAAATCAGGACATAAATTGGAGTGTCCACTTTACCAACGGTTGCCAGGAGTATTACCAACAGAAGTGTGTCTTAGATATGATGCTCCGTTCCACGAATTGAGCTATGCTAAGTACGCCTGCTAGGTTCGAGGCATTGTGAACCTTCTCCTCCGAAAACTGATAGGTACCAAACCTGATCCAAGATGGTCCAGCCTTGAAGGACACGCCTCGTCATTACGGGAGCAAAAGAAATGGGGCGACATTGTCCTACAGGCCAAAGCCGCTGTTGAGTATAGTGGAAGTACGGACACATGCATGGAACCTGTCGTTGAGCTTCTATGTCGTGTAAGTACCACGAGCGAGGTTATACTGACCCCCATTCACGACGGCCGGCTCATGCAGATCATAGATGGCTGCCAACGCTTTTCGAGTAACGCTCCCCTGCTCTAAAGAGATAGGGCTCTGCTTTGAGCCTCTTGTATCGCTAGCGAATCATTCGTGCAGCCCAGTAAGTAGAAGTTGTCACACGGCTACATGCAAGGTCCCTATAAGGGTGAAATTACTGAATATCAACAGAATGCTATTGTGATGTTCGATGGACGCAAATTATTCTTGAGTGCCCTGGTTCCCATCAGAGCGGGTGACCAGATATTTATATCCTATATTGACACCACCTGCTCACGAGACGAACGTATGTAATATTCCATCCGAACAGTGACAGTACTGATCACACCATACTGTAGGGCGAGCCCAGCTTCAAGCATCCTATTTCTTCCACTGTGAATGTGAAAGGTGCACTGAGACCGGCTTTGAGGTTATTTTGTCTTAGTATGGGCAATAAATGTATCCATCCAAGATTCTTTTGCTTTTCAATTATGAACAAAATTGCGGAAAAGACGAATTGAGAGATCGCCTGATTTGGCTAGACATCTGGATAACTAGCAATGAAGATCTCAGATCAGTTATGACTGGGAGTTGTGAAGAAAGAAGATCTTTGTAGGTGAAGTGTCTAGCATCAGCAGAGAACAACGATAAGTCGAATGCTTTGGCACAACTGTATACAGAGAGAGTATTGAGGTAACTTCGTTAGTTTGAAGATCCTAGGCTCTCAGCTAAATCTGCCATAATTCTGACAAAACTCCTTGAATCGTGGTTACACTTACTGCCAGGCACTCCTCATAGCTCATTAGCTCATGCAACATACATCAATACAACACTGTACCATAACAAGGCAAAACCACACCTTCTGCGAAACATAATCCACTTCTCTATGTCTTCACAATTCATTAGTCAACCCCGAGTTCTTGCACAACCATTTTCTCCCTCTCCGCCAACTTCCGTTTCCTGACTTCTAATTCTTCGTTGCTCCGTTCCTCGTCGTACTCCGTATCATTGCAAGATGGAGATTTTTTATGCTATTCACCGTCAACATGCATCTTTACTTACCTTTCTAAACCAACGTAACAAGTGTAAAGTGGGAAACTTACACGCCTAAAGTTAATAATAGACATGAAGCTTTTCTTGCAGACTCCACAGTGGAATGGAATATGCGCCCTTTCTACGGGTAGGCTTAGAGTTGATGGGTCGGGGGCGCGGATTTTGGGGATTATAATGCTGATATGGGAAGATTTTTCTGCCTGTAAATTAAGTTTGTTAGCGGCTGCTCGTTTTAGGATGCGTCACAGAGAATAGGAGGCCTACAGTTGCAGGACGAGCTGGAAATGCAGCGGAGCTAGTTGAATTTCGACATATAGTTGGGGATTTATTCTTTGAGTTGGATGGTTTTGGGGACATGAGAAGTTCTAGTGACTGTTTGTGTCGAGTTGATTCTCTCTTAGGTCTTCCGCGCAATGATGATAGACCGCCATTTAGGTCTCGGGGCTTCTTGCTAGAAGTTGTGGAGGGGATGGACCCGGGTGGTTGCGAATTCTTCGTAATGGCAGCCACAAGAGACATATCTGAGTTTTGGTGGGCTGACGGTGGTTCAGAACCTGGTGGATCATCTTGGGATGCAAAAGAATCGTAGATAGTAATTCTGGCTGAAGGTCCTTCTATAGGCTTGGCGGAGTTGTTTTCGAACCTTTCCTCTTCCTGTCGTTTCCGTTTCTTTTGTGTGCTTTCCTCAGCATACTTACGTTTGCGCTTTCCCTCCGTTGGCATTTCTCTTTTTTCATTGAAAGGCTTGTTGATAGACCTCTGCCTTCTTTTAATAGGTAGGGTTTCTAGTGTAGCTTCATTTAATTGTTCACTAATAATCTGTGGCTCGACAGTTCCATACTGGGTAGCCACGGGAGATTCCGAGAGCTTGTTATCATTGATGTGAGCTTCAATAAGTCGCTTCGCTCCAAGTATGCCACCTATCTTAGGATACGTTAGTCCTAAGAGACGACAGACTTTAGTCAAAGCTAGGTAATGACTGGAGCTCGTATAAGTCCAGATATTAGGAATACTGCGATCCGTTGCAGGATCAGCTTCTGTGGCAATATTTGTACTGCTATGTTGAGGGGCTTTGGTTTTTTCATTTTGCCCTAAGAGCGATGGTGCAAGTAGTTGCTCCATTGACCTGAAGCTTGAATCTTGAGAATCCGCGACTGCTCCCTGCTGAAGATTCAGTGTGTTGGAATAAGATTCAGTGTCACTTCCGTTGATGGTATATGGTAAAACAGAAGAATATTGTGGAGACGCGTTGGACATGGTTGCAAGGTTTGATTGGTTCAAATTTCCATACGCTATTACAAGGCCACTAGTTAGTAGTAGAAGTAGAGTCGAGCGGCGCCCTAATTCATACGCATATTTCTTTGGGTTAGGTGTAGAACTTACCATAAACCTGCCCCCCTGTTTTATGGCTTTCCACTTCTCGTTGCTGAACATGAGTTGATGCTTGCAGAAGTGAATTGAACGCCTTTTCGTCCAGGCCCTCAAAAGCCCCATTAAGACCAAGAAGGTGACCATCATGTCCAATTGAGTATGGCTTGTGTATTATACTATCCCTGGATTCAAGTTGCGTCTTTAGGTAGTTCAGCTCCGTCTTTAAGGCATCAATCTCAGTATGTCTTTGCCGTACGTTCTGGACATCTCTCGACAGAGTCTGTAATTCATGTTTCGACACATCTGGCGGAGACATTTTTGAGTTCATCTGGTCTTGTTTCTGTCTATAGGTTGCAAGCTCGTCTCGAAATCCATTCAAATCACTCCTAAAACTCATAATGTCATCTTCGGTCTGGCCCTCATGTCGAATAATAGCGATATCGGTACGAACTTCGCTCATGAAGTCCCGGAATGCCTTCATTCCTTTTTCTATACGATCGACAATACCACCGATACGATTTATATCTGCGCGCTGTACTGCAATCGAATTCTTTGCCCATGTCTTGAAATTATCTGCAAATTTTAAGTTAAAAGATTATTCTTCAGTGATTTTTGGCCAGAGACCTGGATTTTTGGATATGAAATTACTTACCTAGATCTTGCTGAATAACATCATGGTTGGGCTAGGCGTTGGTGGAGGCAATATATTACCTTCACTAATCCGGATTCCATTCAAGCTAGAAGTTGTTAAAGTTTGGGAAAGCTGACCGGAGGATGCAATTTCAGCTGTTGGTAGATTCTTCGGGGTCTGAAATGTAAGAGCAAACCTTTCCTTCACGGATACAACAGCTCTCAATCTACTCTCTGTGTAAAGGACCAACATATGAGCAAGACGGAGTAGTATTTGATGTTTCCTCAGTATATTACCTTCCGGGGCACCATCACAGCGCAGCCCGACGACAGTGTTACAGAAGCTGCATGCCAAATCCCGAAGAACGCTATTCTCTACTTCCGATCCAGATGCAGCTTGGTATATGTGGCCAGTAGCTTGAAATCCATATACAACGCCCGTCAAAGGTTCCCGTGGACTAAAGTAGGTGTTTCCTATGCCATCAAAGCTATTTTTGAAAACCCCGAGCTCTGCATTGCATTTCAAGCAGAAGCAAACAACTTCTTCCATAGTTTCGCCAAAGATCCTCTCCTTATTGTTGTTGATCCTCATGAGGTTGAGAAATCACTTTAACCATAACGCGCTGTGACGCGTGAACTCCAGAACAGAGCTCTGGCGCAAGCTGACTGAGAACGTGCAGGAGTGATGACTTTGATATTATATTGTAATCGCAGATTGCTGCTTGTGCAGTTTGACAGGTTTCATACAGCACATAGTTGTAAGAAACTGGATTGTAGTACTTTGTAAGGATTCTCTTGTTATCATCTCGGCTTTCCCTCCTCGGTATCTCTCTCAGCCTTATGATCGCTGGCCCCGCCCTGCCAAGACAAGGCCCTACCAAAATTTATTAGGATTTTGATTCCACTCCAGCCTTCTGCTTTCATCTTCAATTGTTGCGCCAACTTCACCGAACGCAACATATACATCATGTCATCTCATGAACAAAGTTCACCTCATGATGGTCAGAGAGATCTAGCCCATAAAGACCACGAAAACGTAACGGCAACAAACAAGAGAAAACGAGATAGTCAAGACGGAGGGGAAGACACCCCCAAGCCCGGTATGGGTCAAGCACTACCCCCCCTTCGCCAACCAGATATACCAGAGTTTAATCTGACGTCTCAAAGACCTGCCAGTCAAGGATCTGAGCGGCCAACCTTGAGCGGAGGCAATGGTCAACTTGTTGAGAATGAACCTCCTAAAAAGAAAGCAAAGAAACTGCCCAAGCGAGACTCAGAGAATTACCCTCGGATCAGCTTCTCCTCAAAGGATGCCAGAATAAACAGCTACATTAAGATTAGTGATTTGCAGAACTTGGTGCTTTATATTCTGGCAGACGGCACCTCTCCCCAATTTGTGTCAGTGAAGCATCGAAACCAGATACGAAAGGTTGTTGTCCTTATGGTACCTGGACTAGAGAAGGAAATGTTTGATCGGGGAGATACCAGCTCAAAAGTCACCAAAGCAACCACCAATACACATATATCTCCAGATGACTATTATCCCAAGAAACTGAAAGAAGAAGATTTGTCCGATAATCTAAAATCGTTCGCGAATATGTTTGAACACCTTTGGCCTGTTAAGACACCGGGAGACGACAAATATGCCAAGATGCATTCACCATTACATGCGATGCTCACCGCACAGATGCCGAAGAGTAAAGACGATAAGAAGTGGTCCAAAAATGGTAAAGGAAAGGGAGCATCCCAAGCCAAGGAGCCCGAAGGCTGGAAGAATACTCGTACACGCGTGACTGAATTTCTACTCACCCAAGAAGAGCTTCTTGAGAATGACTATGTCGGCCACCCCGCGATGTGCGAAGACGACGTGGAGAGAAATGTCTTGACGGAGCAGCGACGCACGGCAGGGCAGACAAAAGAGCACGGGTGGGTTAATACATCAGTTACTGATTATGCTGATGGAGCTGTTCCAGAAGCCAGCATTGAGAGCGGCAGCCTTACCGCCGGTCGAGAAATCCTTGCTATGGATTGTGAAATGTGCATGACTGGACAGGGTGAATTCTCTCTGACTCGTATAAGCATAGTGACCTGGGATGGGTCTGTTGTATTGGATGAATTGGTTGTGCCAGACAAGCCAATTATTGATTATGTCACTCAATATTCTGGTATCACGAAGGAGATGCTCGCAAACGTCACTACCTCTTTAGCAGATATCCAGGAGCGATTGGTGAAGCTGATCACTCCTCGGACCATCCTTCTTGGTCATTCACTCAACTCTGACCTTACAGCACTCAAACTTACACATCCCTTCATCATTGATACCGCCATTCTCTATCCTCACCCCAGAGGACCACCTCTCAAATCAGCTTTGAAGTGGTTAGCACAGAAATACCTCAACCGGGAAATACAAAAAGGACATGGCAACACTGGTGCGGGTGCAGGTCATGACTCTATCGAAGATGCAAGAACGTGTCTTGATCTTTTGAAGGTGAAGTGTGAAAAGGGAAAGGGTTGGGGTACTGGCGAAGCTACAAGTGAAAGCATATTCAAGCGAGTGAGCAGGTCAGGTATTAAATATAAGAACCAGGGAGGATCAGCAATTCCAAGTCCAATGGACGCTAGAATGACAGCTGCAATAGACTGGGGAGATCCAAAGAGAGGACCAGGTGGCGCTGCTTCATTCACCATTGGTTGCAAAAGCGACGAAGATGTGGTAAAAGGGGTTGTACGAGCAGTAAATGGAGATTCAGATGGGCTGGAGATTCCGGGCGGAGGTGTCGATTTTGTTTGGGCAAGAATGAGGGAGCTAGAGGCGTTGAAAGGATGGTGGAATAACAACAAAACTGTAGCTTCAACGGCTGCTGTGGTGGATGATAATACTGGCTCTATCGAAATCGAAGCAAAGGCAGATACATTTGCAAAGATGCCCGTCAAAGGTAGCTCCCCCCCAGAGGACGATGTTGCTCTTGCAGCTTTTATTAAACATGTGGTCGCAGGAGGTTCGTCCACTGCAATGGAAACGTCCACTGAACAAGAGCCAATGGCTATAGCTAATAATGCTCTTCCCCCACCTGCTTCCTCATCATCGCCCGATATGTCAAACCTGGACGAGGCGACAGCTAGACTGAGCGGCCGTATCGCGGAGGTATACGCTAGTCTTCCCCCTTGTACGGCCATGATCGTTTATTCGGGCAGTGGCGATCCTCGCGAGATGTCTCGGTTGCAGGCAATGCAAGCACAGTTTAAGCGGGAATACAAGACTAAGAAATGGGATCAATTGAGTGTAAAATGGACAGATACGGAGGAGCAACAATTGGTAAGTAAACTCTTATGGCAAGGGCTTACAAACAGCAGCTAATACGATTTTCAACAGAAACGTGCTACAAATTGGGCAAGACAGGGCATTTCATTCATGTGTGTGAAATAAATGGTATGGCATTCAACGGTGACAATTTACGATATGACTTGAGCTTATGGACTTGGGAGTTTTGATGGCTACCTTACTACTGTACATAAAATATCAGGGACGAAGACACATGTAAGGTTGTCTTACTAAAGCAAATAAAAAGTATGCTCTTGCTTGATAACTATTTATGGCTCTTATGAATGATACTACAGTATCCGCTTTTGCGAGAAAAGTCATTGGCTGTTGTACAGTTCAAGGTCGCATTTATTTGCTGCAGCTAAAAGTCTGTGTTGATATCTTGCTATCTGCCTATTTGGCATATCATAGCAATATTCCAGTTAATTGTACCGTATGAGCCAGTCCACGGAGTCATATTAATCTACTAAACACCTGGGTCACAACGTATATCTCGGTGTCCTCGTTGAACTTCATACCCTCCAGTGCTTCGATTCCATACCGGTTCTATGAAGCACTGTCCCGAAGACAAGCATCTCGGCTTTGATATCTACCAAGTAGAACGTTCTTCTTTAGCATGAGCGTTGTGGTTGTTATTCAAAGAGGGTAAAGGGGGCGGGGGCAGACACGGGGCTCTAGCGAGGCATTTAGCGTGATCTGAGCCTTGTTTGTATGGGGCTGGCTGGCTGGTCACGATAACTTCATCGCCACCATTGGTGTTTCCTTGTTCTTACCAACATCTTTTGTCTCTATCAGTATCCGAACAGACCGAGTAGCACCATCCCAAGGCGCTATGTGCTTGTTGTGATACATATCAATTATCTAGTCTACAATTCAGGAACGGCAAAGAAATGGAGGGTGCTAGTGTTGACGACCACCAGCCCGTATTGTCTTCTCGCATAGATAAAGGATGATTTGCTACCCTGTATCATAGTCAATTATACAAATCTCATATTTTCCTTCCTCTTCTGAACTGGCACATTTCATTCTACTTATGGTAATCTTGTGTGCCATTTCTTTGTACAGTTTGCTTGTGTAAGCCTAACTTCATCCGGGATGCCTTGCCAACTGCTCAGCCCTCCTGCTAGGGTAGATCACCACACAATCCTTCTCAACCCGTTCAGTGCTAGAACACGGTACTAGGTAAATTGTGCTGAAATGATGTTGTTTTATTGGTTTCTTATACCTCTGCTTCAAACTACTTTGACAATAATCAAGTGATTGGTGTGGAGTTTGATCAAGAGACAGCGGGTTGAATCCGCCTTGGGATTCTCCTAACAAAAGTTAAGTTGCAACTTTTACTCACGCTATTTCATGCTCAGCACTCAGCATAACCATATTATGAAGCCATGCTTGGATTATTCTGGCTGTTTAAATGCTCTAGTTCCCTATGGTTATTGAGTCGCTCTGACCTTTGGCTTTAACTCTCACGACATTCTGTTATACAGCTACTGCTTGGACCATATAGCACCGACTCTATCAACTAGAAAGTCACTCCATACCGTTAACATGACATCAATTTCACGAATGCCCGGAGACTGGCCTCTCGAAATTACTGAAGATTATTACACGGAGCAGTTATTCTTGAATCCTGATTATGTCCGGCCAGAAAGACGCAAAACTCCCCCAGCAACTCCATATTCGCCGCTACCAAGTCTAGACAATGACGGATGTACGTCTAGGTCGAGTTCATCAAATTTAGATCATGCAAAACTCACTCAATGGCTGATAAATTCTCATACATCACCTATGATTCCAAATAAACCATTCGTTCTCGGATCGGGACTCCCAGCTGCTGGTTACACCGCATTAAACGCAGCGTCTTCACTTTCATCTCCCATAGCTAGGAACGGGTCATCCATACCTCAGAACAACTTCAATGAATTTGACAACAACAGCTCTGCTCCACAAAACGATCCCAATAAACTTCTCGTTTCTAGGAGAAGTTCACAAATAATCACCATGTCGAATCCTACAGATTTACAAACTACATCGCTTTCGCAGACGCAGGAAGCTTTGCATCTTACTGCCACTACAATAGACCCCTGTCCAGAAGATCTTTCGTTACAGTTATTGCCACCCAGCGCACAAGATGAATTCTTCATTGCTTTCGGAGCACGAAATGCTCCTCCAATAAACTCACTGCGACCCTTCTACGATGAAAATGCAAACGAATTAACCTCTGAGAATCCGAAATGGATAATGTACGAGCCGCCAAATGAACTCCTCAGAACCCAGAACGTTACCTCAGTCGAGATCAATAATATCATTCTTCCTTCTATTCAAAGAGTCAGGGATCGGGAAATAAGAGAAGAAGTGAGACACAATGCAGCACAGGCGGAGACAACTTTGGCAAGACTAAACGTCAGTTCCCATACAGTGGCTAAACCAATTCGAGTGAGTCTTGTTTCATAACCACGATTTCTCTCTATTTACTGAAAATACTCAGATTCCTGTGCTTGGAAGTATGGACCCCTTACAAGGCTCGGAACAGAGTAACGAGAGTAACGAGATGAACGCTCCTCCACACGCACCTTCGTCTCCCGAGAACTCTGGTTATGGAACTTCACCAGAGATAGAAACTAGAGATTCGGTAGATTCGGTAGATACTAGTCAATCCCTTACAGCTAGAAAATTTACCGGACTGAGTGGACTATTTAAGCGGAAGACGAGATCTAGAAAAGAGGTCGATCTTTTAAGCGTGAACCAAGGTTCCGATAATCAGGATTCGTCGTTTTCTAGACCAGCTTCGTCACCTTCTTTAGATATTCTAGCTCAAGATCGATCGACTGGGTGCGTATTAAGGAAACTAAATCTCGAAACCTGCTGATTTTATCAGGGAATGTGTTTCTTGTCTAGAAGATTTCCCACGCCCGCAATTAGTGAATCTCACATGTCATAGTTATTGTGCAGAATGCTTTCAGGGACTCATAAAGTACTGTCCCAATGCAAATGGAGCCTTTCGGTTACTAATTTCTATAGAACCGCCCTAGAAACAGAGACGCACTGGCCTGCGAAGTGTTGTCTGAATATCATTCCTTCTGTGAAAATTTTATCAAATCTTGACAGCAAATCTCAGATAAGGTATAAACAACGTGAGGCGGAGTGGTCAATTCCAGTTGGAGATAGAGTATATTGCTCGAGACAAACATGTGGCGCTTGGATAGCTCCGAAGAACGTTAATAAGGCCACGAACAGTGCGAAATGTAACCAATGTGGCCGCAAGTCATGTTTAATGTGTCACGGAAAATTTCACAACGGAAACGAATGTCCGCAAGATCGAGGTGTGCAAGCAACACTTGAGCTTGCGGAACTGGAAGGCTGGAAAAGATGCTATCGATGTAGTGCTTTAGTAGAACACAACCAAGGCTGTCGCCACATGACTTGCCGCTGTAAAGCAGAATTCTGTTATATTTGCTCAGCGAAATGGCGGACATGCGCATGCACCGATCGAGATCTTGAAGGCGTCCGACAACGAGCTGCCAACAATCGACAAAACCAGGAGGCCAATATAGCATTGGCTGCAGCTGAAGCTAGGCTATTAAACCAGGCGAATGCACGCGAAGTAGCTCGACTGGCTGCAATTGAAGAAGAAGAACGCCAGATTCTGCTGGAGGTTGAGAACTATATCCGCGCGGAAGCTGAACGAGAAATTAGAGAAGCTGAGGAAGCTCGCTTGGCGATGGAAGCTGAACGACAAAGACGTGAGGAAGAACGGCTTGCAGCTATACATGTCTTATTCCAGAGACTACATGAAGAGTTTGACAGGCTGGGCTGGATGCAGTTGAATTCTCTAAATGAGCGCCACGAGCACGAAAGTGAAGCTTTGCAAGAGGATCATCGGAGGACATTAGATACCATTGCGATTAGTCATGAGGCAGAGATAGAAGCTCAGATAAAAGAGACGGAACAGAAAGTCACAGATTTTCAATTCAAGCTAATAAAGGAGTACGAGACCCGACGAGCAGAGGAACGCCGTGTAGAAAATAAATATGTGGACGAGCTTCGCGCCTTCTGGACAGGTAAACAAGATGCTGAATACAAGATCCGTGCTGCGCGTGATGAGTTGCGCAGTGAGCGGGCTCAAGATTACCGATATTGGAAATCGTATCGGCGAGCTCAGTTGAATGCGTTGGAAGATGGAGAGGGTAAGAAAATGGCACTGCTAATGGAACGGCATGAGACTGAGGCGAGGGCCGTCGGTGAAAAAAGTAAAGCTGATGCTTTGGAGCTGAAGAAAAAGAATTGGAGTGAAAAACAATGGTTTGTTGAGGTGTCCATGGAAAGGAGAGCAATGTTGGAAGAGTTACAGGTGCAGGAATATGCAAAGGCGTAATAAATATTGAATCCCTGTCTTTTCAAATAGTTTTGGAGAATCGGATCGTTAGTATTATGATTCACCAGTTGAAAAATTTAGGAGCTTCAGGTTAAGCGGATGATTTCATTAAATAAGCTGAAGACGAGATGCTACGCCAAGCAGACGCAGGGAGTGCAGGCCGGGATTTCACCATGAAGCAGGCGAGCATATTTAGTCTACAGTTGGTAATACTTCAATCACTTTTCAAAGACTAGTTCCCAAACCTTTAAGATACAGCAGACTTCAACAACAGACAACATTTTCTTCAAACTTAAACGTTAAACCTGTATTCTTTTGACAAAGAGTTGTGCTCCGCTAGCAGAACACGATTTGGACCTCAAGATGGGAGAAGAGCTGCACTCTCCATTGGAAATTCGAAGCCCCAGCCGTGGTAGCTATACTAAATTATACAAAGATCTTACCGCTGAGGTAAAGGCTGAATATGACCTTCTTAACAAAAACATCCGTTATGCTGTCAGCAGGGAAGAGTAAGTACAACAACAAATTCTTCAGTAATGATTACAGAAGATTGGAAAAAACTGCTATATCTCAGTCAATTATAACGCAGCTGCTAACGTAAATGGTCTTAGGATAGCATTTGCGAGCAAGTATTCTGGCATTTTGACCTGTGCAACCAAGGATGCGACCAAACTTAAAGCATGGCGGGCATTCCTTGGAAACAGAGGGGAAGATGCGAGTGAGATTGTGGCCCGTATTTCTCTATACAATTTAACGGGAGAGCCGCCACGCTTCTTCCTTGGGGCTTCGATGAATATTCTAGACTTCGATGAACGTATATGTGACCAATTACGTATCACTGCGGAAAATTGGATGCTCTTGATGGCTTGTGGACAATTGGGTGAGTTAGCCAATGTCGAATCTGAAGGAGAAAGCTCTCGAACCTTGGCACCTGCAGCAGCATTGAAGGCATATATGGACTTATACAAGTCACAAAAAGGTTTCCGCAGTTGGAATCTGGATAGAATGGTAGATGTGGGTGCAGAAATCTACAAGGTTGTGGATGTATTTCGATCGAAGCATGAACTACATGAAATTTCGAACAGTAAGCAATATCCCCAGTTATCTGAAAAACAATGTGTTGAAGATTATTTGACTAACACTATATTTCGGGTGATAAGTAGCTAGGGAGACCTCACCAATTCAGGTATCATCACGCTATGAAACACGAGCAAACCGAGCGAAACGTGCCAGGGTGATTGAGGAAAGTGACGAAGATGACAATACACACAACGTCTCAGCTCAGGAATTAAACCACATCTCAAAGATCCAGAGGCAGATAGAGGAGATTGACAAGCTCGAAGCAGAAAATAGCGACCTTAAGAAGAATGTGGTTGATCCGAAGAAGATTGATGCACTCAATGAGGAAATTATCAAGCTTCAAGCCAAAAATGACCAGCTCATGAAGGCGCATGAAGCTAGAGGCTTCAATGAGTTCTCTGAAGACCGCAGGGGTTTGAAAGTGTCCTCGGGTCAAAGTTCTCCTTTAGAAATCGACGGCAATCATCCAAAACTTACCACTTTGTCCGGGCAAGCCTCCATACTTGAGGCACGACTTGGAGTTGCCAAGGAGAGAGTGACAACTGAATCTCGGCTCGTTCAAGAGGCAAAATTTCGGTATGAGAAAGCACAAGCGGAGTATGATAAGCTTACCAAAAAGAGGGAGTGAGTAATATTTCGAACATTTTGCTACAATGACACGGATGCTAATTAGGACTTTTCTTTAGTGAGGCTGCCAGAATCTTGAATTTCATCAACGAACTTTGACCTGGGGCCGCAGATTGTATACTATGCCGGGTATACATCATCATCAACCATTAATTATTGGTCCATATATGGGGCCATGGTGATGGTCTACAAAAGTTTTGCTAGTGAGGTGCTTTGCCATCAAATTTGACAAAGCCGACATACGAAAGATATTCAGAATCCATTTTATAATACAGAAATCTTGAGATGAACGCGAATACAGGCCATGAATGTGAGAATAGAGCTTACCCACTAATATCTGAATTGGTAGCGTTCTCCCTCGCAACTACTTGAACTATATCTGAAATGCCATCTGAAGGTTTTGGCACACTATGCTTTTATTCTAGGTTTGGGACCTACAAAATCCAAATGCTTATAATGTGGTGCATACACGAAGGGTGTGGAGTTTAGTAGTCCATGAAAAGTAGGTAAATTTGGCTCGTGAAAGTGGCTAATTTGATGCAGGTACAATTATTTAGCATGAAGTATGTACTGGGGCATAGTGTATAAGTGGACCAAAAGTAGTGGATCATTATCTCTTAGACTTGAGGACTCGGCGATTGGGGCAGGTCGATTAGCACTTCACACAGTAAACTCGTGACATCCACCTATCCATTGATCATTCGACCAACCATATTCTGAATACCATTTCTCGCCTGTTTTTGGACCTGTGAAAAACGCATTACTCCACACGTCTCACTCTCCACATGCTGTACAAGTCCACTTAACGCCTTGAAAGGCTTAGCACAGCTAGCCTTGGGACAACGATACAGAGGTTGTTCATGAGCAGGACTTTGGATATGCTGATTCAGGCCTTTTAGGGTTGTGAACTCTTTGTTGCAGAGGTAGCACTCGAAGAAATCGCCGTTCCAGGATCTAGCCGTTGCAATAGTTTCTACATGATCGTAGCCAGGCATGGTGAGCATAGGGCGAGTGATAACATTGTTCCGATCAAGGTTTCGAACAGTGGTGTTGATCTTAGTGCGGTCGATGCCAGATACACAGGATCCAGATTCTAGATGAATCGTGACACCCGATGCGGTTGTGTAGGTGTTTTGGCAGAAAGGGCATTTGATGGAATTGCCCATGTGAGCACGGCCGTGAAGATGCTGTTGTCACTCAGTACAAACCCTGATGATCAGTTGTTCTTCGTACCTGGTTCAAATTGTTCTCGTTCTGGAACATCCTATCACATGAGAAGCAGTACGGGTGACTGGAGGCATTACGATAATGCTGTTGTCGAGCAGAATCAGATCCAAAGCATCGATGGCAATACTCGCACTCCCAATCTGGCTCAGAGGGTGTGTCGTAACGATGCGCATCGCTGTTGTTAATGTGCTGGTAGTAACCGTTCTCGGTACTAAAGTCACGATTACAGTCCCGACAGTATGGCATTCTGGATCAGAAGTTTGATAGGAACTCAGTACTGAGTGTAGTGAGTAGTGCGTGTATGGAGGTTTAGAGCTGGTTGAGGGAAAGAGCGGGG
>Ga0247734_1001563_pt1 | contig 17189 bp, 12 predicted proteins | sample UWRJL103311B2_FD_180933 | JGI IMG/M metagenome (GOLD analysis project Ga0247734, IMG submission 180933) | Plant litter microbial communities from Arlington Agricultural Research Station in Wisconsin, United States - UWRJ-L103-311B-2 | ecosystem: Environmental > Terrestrial > Plant litter >... | reverse complement strand
CTGAAAGGAATCTGAATAAGTCGTTCACCTGCGGTTGGACATGGCCAGGGTCTTCACCAGTAACCCTGCGATAGAGAGGACTGGCCGGGGAGGTTGGCGCATACAAAGGTAAAGACCTACCGATGACGGTGGGGAGAATAATACCAATGCTAAGGTATAGCGATATAAGTGTTGCAGGGGAAAAAGAGAAGTGCATAACTGGACGGCGATCCGAACCGACTTTTTTGGTGCTATGAGGGAATCAAAGTCTACAGTTATGAGAAAGATGTAAAATGAGCGGGAGAAAGAAGCAGGCTATAATGGAGTAAGTCGTGACAATGGGTTCGAGGTATAGTTCGAAGCAAGTAGCAAGGAGAGGCCATGCCATTATTATATGGTAGGACAAGCAGTCCTGAAGGAAGGTGTTCGGATGAGGTTGAGGCCAAGCAGCCTTGAAGGAAGTTGGGCTTACTTCCGTGGACCAACATTAAAGAGGATTGAGGTATCTTCAATCTAATTGCGGTTGTGTAGAAGGAAGTTGGTTTTTGATATACAACAGGGCTGAGCATAGACACTCCGGCCTGGTTCCTGTCCATATCACGTGATACACTTGAAGAACTGTCATTAATTGGCTGGGGTCGTTAACAGATCACATGCAGGCGAGCGGGGCTACTTCTAGCGCCTATTCACACCGATTCCTGCGGGCTCAGCCACTTCATGGGAACGATGCATGTGATAAATGTTGGTTCATAACATGCTAAATGTTGGTTCATAACATCACGACCGATTCCTCATCAAAGTTGATTTCTTACATCAATAATTCCCTGATCTTTCTAAGACCTATATCACTCCCAGCATTATTTCTTTCTTATACGACTCTTCCAGCGCCAGAAATACACCATCTTCAGCATCTTCATAATGTGCCTACGCCAGATTTTTGCAGCTCTTACTGGCAAAGGTGGCAATCAAGCTCGTAACAACCGCAATAGCGTTGAAAACAACATCGGAATTAATCATATCGACACTCCGGCTGTAACAGCTACTCCGAGCACAAAAAACAACAAACCTTCCTTAATCGCTAGAACCGATAGCGAAGATTTGAGCAGCAATTCGAAAGGTGGTAATAAAAATGACGACGAAACTAGTAGCGACAATGAGAGCAACAAGGACAAGGCAAAGGAGAAGGCAGAAAAAGAAAAATGGGATAGGATACGAAAGAGTGCAGAGCGAATCAGGGACGAGAATATAGCGAGGCACGGACTGGGTGGGTCTGGGTATGCATGTTATAACTCGAACGATATGGACGAGTACTAAGTGCCTTGGGGTTAGGATTTGTGACGGATACAGTGAAAAGGAGAAGGCAGAAAAAGAAAAATGGGATAGGATACTAAAGAATTCAAAGCGAATGGGGGACGAGAATAGAGCGAGGCACGGACGGGGTACATCTGGGAATGCACCATATAACTCGATTGACATATACGAGTATTAAGTGCCTTAGTGTTAGGTTTTGTGACAGGTGCAAGGTTTAGGGACTGGAACGCTCATTATATTAAGATCTAAAGCTGGAGATGAAATGAAAAAGAGAAGAGTATACAGAAAGGGCATGGGCTTACATATCTTTTAAAGACAATCTAGTAGGGCCAAGCTTGTTTGGCTTTATTTCAATAACATTCCTTACTAGTCGAGAAATGTAACCAAGAGCCAAACGAAAATGAGGCAAACATGCCTCCCTAGAGACAGTTGCAGGTGTGCTTTCCCAGCCGGATCTTATGAATATCCTTGACAAGTAAAGTATTGGAAGGTGTTAGAAGCCGTAGCCTCTTCGTAGATTCAATCGCGTGGCCCTTTCCAGTAGTCCAATGCAATCAATAGCCCGTTCCATGTTTTCAGACAGCCATCCAGAGACTCTTTTAAGAGAACGGTGGCGCTTAAAATGGACCTCCAGTTTACACGGCGATGAGCAATCTGGGTAGAAGGCTACATTAAGAAGAAAGACGGTCTGGCATCTGGTCTCGGTGTTGTGGTCGGCCTGCTTGTTGGGCTGGAAATCAAAAATAGAATGTGCAGATTGATCTACCCAGGGGGTTATTGAATGATTGAATGATTGCTTGTACTAATCTGTGATCTAGGTTCTCAACTGCTGATTACGACCATGTTTGCCTCAAATAACTCAGGCACATTTACGAAGCGTATCCGACTATTGTTGCCAAGAGCCTGGTAGGTAACCATCAACTCAGCAATCATGATAATTGGGATACTATCTCTATACTACCCGGATAGTATCTCTAGCCACCTGTTCGACATAATGTGTAAGGTCTGTTCTCTTTTGGGAGTAATATTTAAAGTATTGATCCCAAGACATTTATATAATATAATATAACCTAATTGTTATCTTTTCTAATTCTCTTAAGGTTGGAGTCGTTATTTTTGTTTTTGCTTCCTAACCCTATGTTTCATTTAAGAAGGCTACAAGTATGCTACTGCTAACAACTTAGTACACGCCATCGTTTTATCTCCAGTTAGTTTCGGAACTCTTCATGTTTAGGCATCTCCCTGTCTGAACTCTACCGGAATTGGGATAGTGTGATCAAAGGCATGCAACAGACGTTGAACATGTCAACTGTTGCCTATCAGTGAGATTAGACGGATGAGAATGAATAATTCCTTGAGTAGCACATTTTTCGCTCTCTATATTGAGGGAAGAAGAGGTTTTAATGCATAAGATATCTATATTATCAGCTAGCATGGACCATATCATAGCTGCAGGAACTCGAAAGTGGCCTCTTTAAATGGCCTTTTTTAGACATGATGCTTAGACATGATGCTTATGTTATTGGAGATCGGAAGGGCGGAAGACTACTTTCTCGCCTGAGACACCCTTCTTATTTAACGCCAAAGCTTCCTCGACTGCCGGCAGTCCTCCCGGTACCACACGTGGCCGATTTGGGATAAGTAAACCATTCGAGATATATCCATCTGGTCCTCCAAGTTCTTTCATGAGAGGCTCACTTAAGTATCGCAAAGACGGAAAACTCCCAATGCCCAAAACTTGTTTCAACTCTACCTTAACGTCTTGTGATTGACCCAGCGATGCAGCATCTGGATCTACAACCTCTGGATGGACAACATGGAGAGTGACTACATGGCTATGAGCAGTTTTGGTGGCTTGTAGAATCTGTACTGCCAGTATTTGCGTAGACTTCGCTGAGATGGAATCAAAGACAAAGTCTAAAGGGAAATTGCCGAGCGCCGCTTTGAAATCGTCTGGGCCAGACTGTGCCCGATCCAAAACAATATCGGCGCCAAGATCCCCGAGAAATTTGCGATTGTTGGCACTTGCGTTGGTGATGACTCTCTCATACCCCGATATTTTCGCAAACTGAATGGCATATTGACCGACTGAAGATGCCCCACCTATGATCACCACCGCCTTCCCCTTCCCAGCCTCTCTTCCTCCCTTCTCCCAAGGTGGTACCAAGCCATGCCCTTTTTCGTCATAAAAAGCAGATACTACAGCCATAGTCGTGAGACTAATTCCTGCAGCCTGGTCATCCGAGATGTTCTCCGGGGTTTTTGAAACCAGTACCGCCGGCATTTTACAATATTGTTGGAAAGTGGACGAATCGTAATTCCCAATGATTCCCTGGAAGAACACTCGGTCACCAATTGACAAATCCGAGACCTCTGATCCAACCGAGGTGATAACACCAGCGGCATCTGAGCCTAAGATTGCTGGATAGCCGTTGAGGAATGCATCGTGGTCACGCATTTTCCAGTCGACCGGATTGACCGCCGTTGATGTGACACGAATAGCGACTTCGCCAGCCTCTAGTTGCCCGAGTGTACGGTTCACGATAACATGCTGAGCTTTCGGCGATTTGATTAAGGCTGCTTGGAAGGCTTCTGGGATAGTCATTTTGCTTGCGATGCTAATAGAAATAGATGAATTAAAATCGAGTTTTGAGTTGAAAACATGGCCGGACAACCAACAACTTACTGATCACATCCTTTATATGTTTTTGGTATCGCGATAGGGACCTGTCCACGCATGCGCTTCGAAATCAAGAATCGTATAATTTCCACTTCAAGGTGACAGAGCCCCGCACCGTTAAACGCTTACGTTAATTATTAGGGTTGAGTTTAAACTCAACCGATGTGCAGTAGCAAATGGCTTTGTCAGCGCGGGAATTTTTTGGGATCTGTCAGCATCAAGCAGATACCAAGTCATCTATACTCCGCATTATGCATATGCAGCAGTGAACACTAAACAGTTACATGATCTTGGCTCGCCATAATGAAGGGGTTGTGTGGAAAATTACCCCTTTGAGGTCTTGAAAGTTCTCGATGATCAAACCTACACACGCTCGGCACGTCATGAAATGCCGATTACTAAACCCCTCGTTACGAGGACCAATCGTAAGGTGGCAATGATATGAACAGTACAGAATTGCAATAACATATCACTCAAGGCATTATTAAATTGCTGGATGTTGTAATCGTCTGCATTTAAGTTACCTCAATAACATATAATAGGTATCTGTCCCACTCGGTCACTTCAATCACCCGTTTTACTCCAAAACTTCCATCATCAAAACCACACTTGAATATAAAATATCTTTGCCAAGCCTATATCGCTTTTTAAGAAATCTCTTACAAAATGTCGTCCAAACAAGCAATAGTTCAGTTCTCCTACCCCAACTCCGCCGCGTCGACATTTAATCTGGAATACTACCTCAACACGCACATGCCACTCGTTGACAAGCATTGGGGACCACATGGAATGCTCAATTGGACAGTCACTAAAGGGGAAGAAGGGACAGATTATTTTGTGCAGGTCACCATTTTCTGGGAGAGCCTGGAGGCGTTCGAGAAGGTGAAGTCTTCGGAGAAGGTCATGGGAGATGTGAAGAACTTCTCAAATGTGACGCCATCTGTTCGTGTTGGAGTTGTTGTTGGCCAAGGCGGGAATTTGAAGTAGATCATGGCTATAGGGGTTTAATCTCATGGAAATCGTTTATATCCCTAGTTGAGTTTCTATTCAACTATTGGGGGATCTTAAAAGGACTGTATGGTGAGAAGTGTCTTGTGGTTGTGTGGCTGGTTGCGTGGATTTTGTCTTGCTCTGTGACTACTATTTCTTGTAAGGCTCATATACAGTTGCTAATTTGAGAGTTGGCAACTTGGGATTGACTGAAAATCAGACAATTTTCGAAATGGTCACAATCTATCGTGAATGTTAGCTTAACCCAGTCTACTTTTCTTTTTATATGTGTGTGCGGTCTCTCTCGTTTGACAGCATAATCTATGTTAGAGTAAGTGATGGTGATTTATGCTGCGCAACGTTTGTCTTGATGACAGGACATATTAGGAGGGGTTTAGGTAAGCAAGAGCTTTCGTTGATTCATATCGACCATACGCTCCTTTGATGCATTGGCGTGCCATCCTATTGATTAGCAGTAATTACCCTGTATACCGTAGTTTTCACTATCCCTGGAAGAAAGGAGTTCATAAAATTTTCAAAGCCCAAGTTCTCACTATAATATGCCAACCAAACAAAATCATCCCTATGATATTTTATTTACCAGCTATCTTTTAAACACTGCGTCTCCCACATATAAAGATACCAGCGTGCGTATATTCAGGATGGTTATTATTAACACTTATCGCCTTTGGTAGGAATAATGTTAGATTTGTTTGGTTTACTCTAACCATCGGCATGGCTCATCAATCTGCGTTTCCATAACTCTTCCTGTGATTAATATTAAGTAATGAAGTAATAAAAAAGATCTTGAAAAGCAAGTTGGTACTTAAGATGGGAGTACATGGCAAAAGAAGATAAGGGGACAGGTCTGATGGCTGACCCACCACTAACCTTACCTTCGTACACTTCGTACACTTCGTACACTCTTTCTCTATGAGACTCCTCGATCATAGAATACTTCAATCAATTCGGAACTAGGCTTCAGTTTGTATACAGGGAAAGTAAAAGAGTTAAGCGGATTTTCAACACCAGTTTTGATACCCTAATATTTAGGTAATTCAATTGTAATTCCTAGGTTTCGTACCTCTTGAGTTGAATGAATCAACATTATCTTTCTATATCAACATGTGCCTTTTAAACGGTATTTCAGGTATGATAAGTGTATCATTGCCTATGAATGTAGTGATCTTGGAAAACCCTCAGCAAATTTCCCAACTACATCCCAGATTTTGTCTCCAACATTATCGGGTCGTTTTAGCTCTGTATTCCACGGTTGCACGCTCGTTTCTACCCTTGTAAGTTGCTCAACGGGTAGATTGCCTGTGTTGAAGTATTGCCTTATTATTTTAAATGCATCGAGTGAAGGCATGCTAAGTGAACAGTGCCCCATTGCACCTTGCAATTCGAGAACCTTGCTTCCGGGGTAGTCTTGAGCTGCTTCTACAGCATTCCTTAGTGGTGTAACTGGGTCAAGTTCTGGATTTACGAAGAGAATTGGATGGTAGAGGTTTTCGCTGGTTGCGCCAAAAGGTCCCTCAAATCGAAATTTTGGGCGGATAGTAACACCAGCACAAGACAGTCGCATTAGAGCCCAGTTCTCGCCAAAGAAAAATGACTGTGCTCGGATAAGCTTTATATGAGACTGAGCATTATTTGCAGTCATGTTGCTATTCGGGGACCCATCTGTGCATAGGATAGCTAGTCCGGCTGCAGCGGGATCGAAATCGTTAAGCTGTGGGTTGATTACGGAAGAGGACCAAGCTTTTTTGAGATCTTGATGAGTGAAGGCGGTATAATCCTCATCCAGGAGCGAGAAGAGTAGTTTATCAATGAGCGGGAACCCATAATATGCATTGTACCAATTTTCGAATATGACACTCGTGATGTCAGTCTGTGTAATTATGACTGGCTCTCTCTCTTCGGAAATGGTCCATCTTGGCTCCCACCTCAAGCGTTTTATCATTTCGTCTATGGAGCTTGCTATAGTTTCAGAGCCGCGTTTGTCGTACATGCTGCACTTCCCGACACCAGCTTCAAAACATGCAACACTAAAAGCTTCCGTGATTGCGTCTATGTCTTGCAAGTTCTTACTCCACGACAAGCTTGCGTAATCATCCGCATCGACGTTTCCATCAAGCACCATCCGCCCTACTTTATCTGGAAACATGCTTGCGAAAGTTTGTCCGAGTACTGTCCCATAAGAAAACCCCCAGTATTGCAGCTTCTCTTTCCCTGGCCGATATATGTTACGAGTCAAAGCAACATTCACTTCGTTCTCCATAAGACCTAACGGCGAAGTACTTAGTAGTCTTCCTGTTTCTCTTTCTCGCCATTCACCATGTCGTTCAATGATGGCAACCATGTCACTGGCAACCTGAGCCGAATTAACATACTGAGCCGCATGACCAATATCCTTAGGGTCATTAACGGAAGATTCAGATTGACTACTACAGATTGTACCATATGCATTTATCCTAGCCCAATTAAGTCCGAATGTGGTTTCATCATCAACACCTGATCCGATAATGGCCATATCGCGATTCCAGATTTGCCTTACTAAAGGATCAGAGATGCAATTCGGGCGAGGAATAGTATTGTTCACTCCCCTGGGATCAAAACTGATAAGATCAAAATACTTCTCACTATCACCCAAGTAATGTGGCTTGACTTCTGTAAATATTGGAACTTTGGGATCAAAAATAGTTTCAAATTCGGCACCGTACTGGAGCAGAAACTTGACGCCGGAGTTTCCAGGACCACCTGGGTTGAAAAGAATAGGGCCAGCATAACGAGGGTCAGTAACTTCCACCAGCGCAGGACGTTTTATGATGGCAATAGTTGCTACAGGTCCGCCTTCATTGGTTTCTGCTTGATCAGTGGAGTTCCAATCCAGGGGAACGGAAAGACGAGCGCATTGGTAGGTGGCAAAGCATGTATGAAACTCTAAACGCTTAGATGGATGTATCTATCGTTTGTGAGTATGGTAACTTTAATTAATCAGGGTGTGTTATTACGGAACTCCACCTAAAAGTCTCAGAAGTCGAATGTCGCACTCGAAAGTTGAAATTGAAAAAAGAATAGTGGTAGAGATCCGTGATTTTCAATCCGGAAAGCGTGAAAACTAAAAGTAATGCGCCTGTAATGAGCGTAAAAAGCATTTGCTTAGAGTAGAATTTATTTCCCCTAGAGCTGGTATTGTGCGGTTTAGGGTACTCTTCAACTTGGACTTGATAATTTATTTTGCAAACCATTTCAGCAAATGCGTAGAATTTTGCGGATTAACCGTTTTCAGCTTAACGAACTGAAGCGTTGTGCGTTACTAGTCACTCAGAAAGAAGTTGCTGTGATGTTGAAAAAAGAGTACTAATCGCTAGTACCAAACAGGAAGGTGAGTTCTAAGTATCACGTGATATATAAGATAAAAACAAGGATAAAACAATGAGTATATACTGTTAGTTCTTCTAACGGGTTAGTACAATATGCCAAATATATTGTATAAATCATTTGAGTAACTGATAGCTAAAGCTGAGCACTTATGAAAGTAAGGGAAATCTACCTAACTTTGAAGAGCAAGCTACTAAAGGTTGTACCCTAAATGCAAGAAAACTTGCGGCAGGTACCTGTACCCTACTATATATAAAATAAGGTTAAATGGAGAAAATAACCAGATTCACTCTATTGAAGCAATTTTAAAGCATGTCAACTCTACCAGCCAGCCTTTAACTAGTCTGACGTTAAGCGAGTTCCCACGTGACACAATGTGTCAACTCAGAATTTCGGTTATCTTAATGGTTACAAGCCGATGGCATACAGTGACTGCTTTTGCTCCTGCCTCGTAACATATTGTCTGACCATCGCAAGAAATCGAATCAAATACCTTAGATCAATTGGTGGCTAATACGGAAAAGGTCGTATGAAACAGAGGTGAAACTTACTGTTCCTTGCAGTGCCGAGCCCGCCTTGTTTATGCCAAGGGGGTGATCTACGATAATGAAACTCACGTAAAGTCTTATTTTCTCTTGACCTTCCTTGGCCTTCTTCTTTCATCGTTTCTAGTATTTATTTTTTGTTATTTATTTTTATTTTCCTGTATTCTATCGCCCTTGGACGACGACCATGCTTTGCTCAAATGTGGAGCGCCCCTGGGTGGTGTTCTTTCTGTCTGCATCACTTGTTTTTATCTGGACTTTCGGTTTCGACGTCCATGATGCAATACTCTCAATGCCAATATTCACTGGACAGCAGGGACCCAGCCAAGAACAAGACCAGGTAGAGAGTGTTTTCATCAGTCAAGCCATGAAGGTCGAATTTCCTGCTCCAATCAACTACAAGCCTATTCAGGAAATTTGTGCTCGCACGACATTCCAGCCTGGCTTACTATTCAGCTGCGAGGGGCAACATGGGGGCGTCGGTATGGTGCGGAACCAGATCCTTAGATGCATACGATATGCAATCCAAGGTGGAGCTGCGATTGTAATTCCTTCAATGGCTCTTCGGAACCCGAAAGATCTATCCGACATCGAGACGACCACTGAGATGCCCCTTGAGTACTTGTTGGATCGTGAAGCTTTTATTACGCATTTATCAGGAGGATGCCCTGGTATGCGTATTTACGAGCGCGCAGAGGACTTCCCCTATTATGAGCACAGGTTCGGGGAGCCTTTGACTCTAATAGGAAGCCAATTTGAGCCAGATCATCCTCGGGAGGGACTGACACATCCCCGCGAGTGGCGCCATTCCTTCGACGAGTGGCTGGATCAACAGTCCGTTCAGATCCGACACGATGCCCCGGTGCATATCAAGATGGGGCAATCCTTTCTTGAGTATCCCGTGAGCGACGACGGTGACGCCTTTGTCCGTGAGTTTGGCAAGATCTTGTCCTTCCGGAACGACACGCGAACCCTTGCAGCAAAGGTATTATTCAAGTTACAACAAAGGTTTAGGTTGTCCATTGATCCAACAAAAGCCATTAACCAAGATGCTTATTATGGCGCACACCTGCGGTTGGAGGAGGATGCTATATGGGCCTGGCCACCAGAAGAGTGGCGGTTTTCCCGCATGGAAGAGCAGTTTGAGCAACAATTCCAAAATCTGGAACGCACGGGTCTCAGTGTTGTATATGTTGCATCCGGGAACCAGACTGTGGTCGATTTGTTTTCCAAGAGTCTAAGCCAGCGTCTTGAAGCAGCCTCAAGTCCAAAGATAAGGAATGTGACTGTGGTGACCAAACACGACTTGCTTCAGGGCTCTGACCGGGAGGAGCTTGACAAACTCCCGTTCGATCAGCAGGCCCTGGTGGACTTTCTGATCATGTTTAAAGCCAGTGCATTTATGGGCGTCGCTCACTCTAGCTTCCCATGGACTGTGGCATTGCGGAGGCATGAGCTAAGCAATTACACGAGTTATAGTAACGAAGGCTCGGACTTATTGAGAGATGAGTACAGTGTCATTATGGGTATGGAAGCTGATTACCCTTCCGTCGACCCGTTTGTGTATGGATTATGGCCGTGAGGTGATTCCCATTCAGTTAAAGAACTTAATATGTATATACAAGAAGAAGAAAACACTCGGCATCAGAGGAAGACAAATGAAGGCCGAACGCATTATGAGGTAAAGAGTACCATCCGCTGTATATCAATATGTATCACAATGTGTCAGGAGTTAGCAGTCGAACAAGCGAACTAGAGCCTAAGGAGGAATTTCAATATCGTAGTTGATAGCCATTAAGCATTTTGCCTTGTACAAAGTGCAATTATTATCACATAAACACATATATCTTGTCTGAATTAATGACGTAGAGAAGAGTGAGTGTGCACCCTCCACGTGAACGCAAGCAATGTTAGAACGATCTCTGTTTATGTCTGAATATTGTGTCTAATATGATTGTGACACATTCTTAGTATAAGTACATTTTACGTTGTAATAAACAGGAATCAAAACGTCAGTGGTGTCCAGCGTACAGCTAAACTTTTTGAAAACCAAGGTCACTTCCACGAACAATTTTACGCCACCCTCAAATCAATTCCCAGAAGTTTATAATAATAGCAAAATAAAAATAGTGATTGTAGAAAATATACCGAACATAGCCTAGACATAGGGTATAGGGGACAAGCTTCTTCATGGGAATCGGAAAAAGGAAGATGACTAAAAGCGCGTGATGGTGGAGCATTCTGACCGAATCCACTTGGAAAGATCTCTAATCTCCATAAAATATGAAACTGAATTTTGATCAAAAGGAAAAAGAAGTTTTCCAATAACCTGACTATACTTTTCCGTACGTCATTGCTAAAATGACTACCTATCGATTAACAAACAAATTTACTATCTAAATCTCAGGGAACCCTAATACGGATCGGATTTTATCGGCTTCAAAGCTGTTAAGAGTTTCTAAAGATCCTTACTAATCAGAGAATTATCATTATAGCTATTTGAGATATACTATATAATCTTTTTTCTTACTCTGTTTGTTTTTAAATTTTCTATAAATTTCGTCTTGGTAAACATGAACCTCATATCGCCGAACCCATGTACCTAGTCACTCGATAAGGGAATTCATTGTTATTAAAAACATATCATTTCCTTCCCTTGAGCTTCTACCACTGTTGCAAGAGATTGATATTTCGAACAGCTTCGAATTCATTTCTCTTTTTATATCCTAAGAAGTTTTATAGACGGATCTTGTATTGTGCCTAAGGCACCCTAGGGTGGCCCCACATTTGTATACAGTATATAGCTTCGTGAGAAGATGCAACGCCTCTTCTCCTTAGACTACACCGTATACAAAGCCTTTCTTACATTCTTGAGAAACCTCTCCTCTTAGTATGATTAGGGTCCTTGACATCTTGTCGAATAGGAATATTATACTCACAGCCGTTCTCCCGGCTAGTAGAAAGTTTCCGATCAAACTCCAATTAGGACAACTAGATCTTGGAGCTAATTTTCTACTTCTAGCTAGATACAGGATATGTTAGTGATGTCAGTTTATAATATGACCTTGGGATAAGCAGCTACGGAGGTGCTTTTTTAAGTACATGCCTGTAACAACTAATTTGTAACTATATAAAGGTATGTAGTGGATGGTTTACTACGAGAAAACTTAGCTGCAAAGACTAGGTGAGAAATAGTTATTTTGTTGTTTTAACCATTTGATATCAGCTAGTGTTATAGAAAGAAACAACGGCGAAGGCCAGGCCCAGGGCGCCTACCTTCGAAGCTTGGTAATTAATAAATCGTTTAGTTTGAACACGCTGCAACTAACTGTTAATAAGAAATGAAATTACTCTTGTATAATATCTCTTAATTAAAGGTATACATTATTCTAGAAATCGTTATTTGAGACCGACCTTATAATCCTAATAGAACTTGAGAAAACAGGAGTGTTTAAATCGAAGGTTATTTTTGCTAACTAGTATATTATATTGAGACTTTCTACTACAGGTATGTACCTAAATATATCTTAATTTCTATAGTAAAATTCTACAAATATTTAGGTGGCTACGTCCGTCTACTTATTATATTTATAGCTGACTAGCTTTAAATTCTAGTAGAGTATTTTCCCTACTTAACATAAAATCTTGCTACTGTTATATTGCCGCATCCGCCAAGGGTATATGCCTAGTTTTATAAACCTATAATCGAGAGATATAAATCTTGGCCGGTACTTGTTACGGCAGATGTTGCGGTGTGCCATATGAATCATCCGGGGAACTAATTAAACAACACGGATATTGGTTCGCTTGTGAACAGTGGGCTTATCACGTGATGAATCTCACGTCAGATCGGAGGGAAAAAAGCCCCATCATCCCACATACAAGTTGTCCACTAGGGCCATCCTTTTAAAGTGCTAGCCTCATCCCAAACTTATACTATACTCATCTTAGGCTTGTAAAGTGGGTCGCGAGAGACCACGTTAGTAATGTTAGAAACAAGGTATAAATCAAATTCTGAAACATTTTCTTCAGATGAGCTAGTAAAGTGCCGCTGGCTGTCGCGATATCTATAGATGCTGACTTTGCAACCATATAGGAACCCTAGTTGAATACCAAGGGCCGTTTGGAGCACACTGTGTACAAAGTCTGACAATGGACGAACATCGTTCCAGACCTTGGGAGCTGGAACCAAAAGGTTTAAAGACCGATGGTATACCCGCAGATCCTGCATATATAACGCTAGCATCTGTTCCGAGACGCCAGTTGACGCGGCAAGAACAGTTAGATTTGAAGCCAGTTGTTCAGCGGCTGTATATTGAGGAGGGACTTACTTTTGCTGAGGTTCAAAGGGTACTCCAGACCGAATATAATTTTAATCCTACGTAAGTGAATTCTTGTTTAAAATAGAAGAATTTAGTATGCCGATGAGGCTTGCTCAGTAATCCCGACATGCGGGCAAGCTTTTGGTAAAACAATTATTACTCTGCTAACAAGAAACCAGCAAGCGACAGTTTGCAACGTTGCAAGTTAAATGGGGCTTGAAGAAGAACACAAGAGCTAGTGATCGACAAGAACTTTTGAAGAAAGTCAATGCTGGCAACTTGTCAGAAGAGGGGAATGTTGGTACTGTATCCCTAAACGTTGAAAAGGTTAGACGTTGGAGGAGAGAACTTGAGGAGCGACCCGGGTCATCACCTAGGACCCCCGCGCAAGCATCTGAATGTAAATCAATACCATGATACGACAGTGATAACATCATGCGGATCTAACTAACTTTCACTCTAGTTGATAACAAACAAACTTTATCCTCTGCGCCATATATCGCAAGCACGACGGATCCAGTATCTCAGCGAATAACTCCAATATTTCGGATTTCACGTCAACCTAGTTCCCCAGCCACGTTTCGTGTGATCGAAGGGCTGATCTTCTCTATAAGTTCATATGTGAGCGGGATGTATGAACAGAAGATATGGCTACCCGTGGTATACAGCGCGGGTGAGGTCGGCCCTTTGCAGGATCAATATACGGTCACAGAGGCATTTCAAAGGCTGAATAAGTTTTTTGCCGCCTGCGCAAGCGCCATGGAACTTATTAAGACGAAGTCGTATGTAGAAGCTCGCAGGGTATTATCGGCTGCCTGTAACTCAGTCAGGGCTATTCTTGAGGCTGACCATCCGGACACTCTGCGTTACATGATCAACATATTTTACTACTTTTTGCGAGATGGACCGGGACCACTCTTCGATGCTGCAGTGATTTTAAAGAACTACATAGCACGAATGGGTATCATCGTGCTGCCTAAGGGCCACTCGTGGAGGCTGATTTGCCAATTGTTGGGGATTGTAGATCAGGCTCAGCTCGGCGAAACCCTTCTAATGGCGGCAGAACTGCTGACCGACGTATATAAGTTAAAATTGGGACCGTACCATGAGACGACCGCGGAGAACCAAGTGATGTGTTTCGAATGGAAGTATCGGAACAATCTGATGGACGGCGAACACGCTATCCAAGAGCTGCTGCAGCATTGCCCCAACTCTCGATCCAACTTTGCGGCAATATTTCACTTCAAAACATATTTAGTAAGCAATCTGTTTCGCCAGGGCCGGTATGAAGAAGAGGAAGTTATTGCTCAGAAGACAGTCATGGACACACGAATATATGGTACTTATTTCCATCAAATTATTGCTCTGCAGCATCGAGCCAATGCAGAAAAGATGCTTGGGAAATATGCTGAAGCATTCGCGACAACGCGGGAGGTTGTGGATATCAATTACGCTCGAGAGGATCCCGACTCATTTACTTTCAACATCATGCACTTGAGCAGGCTGGAAGGTTGGACTCGAGAATGGGGCTGGATTGAAGAAGCAGAAAAGATAAAAGCGGAAATTGAGGCTTTGGTCGCTCGTGATACCGCGGGGGCGGAGGACGCTTTAGGATACATTGAAGACGAAACCGAGCAGGCAGCTGTACATGAAGATGAGAATTAAGCAATGAAAGGATGAAGCTGGACCGGGCTGGTATTACTCTGTAGGAGGTACTAATTCTAGGGCTGTAAAAGCAAGGCTCTGGTTCCGATGTCCTGCTTGTCTTCAGCCAGCACTAACTCCTACTATGCATGAGCCGATAAACAAAGTGATTATTTTTCTTTTTCTTCTTTATCTTCATTTTCCTATTTTCCCTCTTTTCTTTCTTTTCCTTCTTTTCCTTCTTTTCCTTCTTTTCCTTCTTTTCCTTCTTTTCCTTCTTTTCTGTTTAATCCGTCAATTCAATAATATACACCATACTATATACTATATACCATATACCATAATGAATTTGACCCCAACTAACCAACGAGGCCACCGTTTGAGCCGCTTCTAATTCAAGATGCATCCCTCCCTCCCTTGAAGAAGAGATCTCTTACGTAAGAAATGGCTGATTGGCTGTGGCGCAGGTGGGGGTGGGAAAGTGGGAGCATTGGGCTGGGGCGATGAGAAAGTGGGAGTGGCATCATGTGACTGACACCAACCCCCACTCGAGATAAACAATTAAGGTTAAGCGAGGATAAGAGATAACACGATAGCGCAAAGATGGCCAAAAGTGTGTTTATGTGTTTGTGTGTGTGTGTGTGTGTGTGTGTGATCTGTGGTAACCTTACCTACCGCCTCAACAACCACCATCACCACCATCACCACTCCCACCGCAACGAGCCGCTTCCACCTCCATACAACATACCAGCTCAACATCCTCATCCTCTCCACCTCCACGATGCATACAATCATCTAACCAGCTGTTTTGCTGGCCTCCGCGATGAATCCTTCCATCCCGGCTCTCTCGGGCCCAGGGCCCTCCCGGGATCCAAGCACGCCGTCGAGAGGAGGTCCACCACATGTAGTGACGACCAAGGAATTTGCGTGTGTGTTTCCCGGCTGTACCAAAGCATTTACGCGAGCTGAGCATCTTCATCGCCATGCGCTCAACCACAACGAGGGCAATGGCTCTGCGTGTCATCGCTGCAGCGCCGTCTTTAAGCGAAGAGATCTCTTGGGTAAGTGTTGTGATATTGCGGGGTCAATACCGTACCGTCTCCAACTGACTTGCGGGAACGGGAAGATCTTGCTTAAATCTCAAAACACCACGCTAACCACCAGACAGAACGACATATGGCCCGTCATAAGGAAAAGGACGATGAGGCCGGCGGTGCGGGGTTGGGCAAGCTGCTGACCCGGAAGCGGCTCTGGAGGGATTCCACTGGTGCGATTGTCTCGAAGAAAAGACCGGAGCATGAAAAGGAGCGAAAGCAACCCTCTCATGCCAGGAGCACGCCTTCTTCAGCATCCACTAACCAAGCGATGAGAGCTGATGCTTCCTTGCCATCTCTATCTCTATCTCCCCAAAGTGACCTCCCTCTTTCGCCTCGTTCGCTAGATCTCAGACCAGCCTCAAACGGGTCGGAGGTCATAGATCCTTTGCTATTACCAAGAGGTAGCCCCGACAGACGACAGGTGCCCATTGCACAAATGGTCAATTCATGGCCATTGCCACATGAAAACACTTTGTTTCGAGAGGATGAATTAGAGTCGCTAGACTTTCTGTGCAATAGCACATGGGGAACTGATCCACCCTGTGCAGAGATCAACTCGGATTCTATGTACAATGATGATTTAGACCTGGATCCGGGTAAGTAAAAATCAAAGGCCAACTCAAAACCCACATGACTAAACATCCGTAGCCGGCTCACCCATCAGTTCTTTCCCAACATTGAAATTATATTCTTGGCTATTTGGGGATGAGTCTTGGCTTCCGAAGATTGAAAATCCCGGGATTAACGGATATCGTAAGCCACATGATCTCCCTCCCACCGATTCCAGGCATCGTGATACCCAGGGAGCCTTCCCAATGCATTCTCCTGATCTCCGAAGATACCCCGATGCCCGTCTTCCTCCTATCAGCCAGACAGAATTAAGACCAGGACTTCCAGGTGTAGTGCCAAACGCAACATTGAATCATGGCGTACCAGCATTTGCCGAGTTTCTAGCCATGTCACAGTCAAACAGCTATCCAAGAAGCCCAGCCGGTGAAAGTTCTTCTGAAACGTCTCTCCCAGTTCGCGGTCCTAATGCTGGGCCGAGGAGCGAGTTTAATCATTCCCCTCGCGACTTCAGATCGGGACCAGACTTCCCCCAGCCGAGCCCATCTAGGCGCCTTCGCCGGCTCCCTGTTATTGGCGATGCTGCTCGAAACGGTATTCTACAACTAGTAGATGTTTGGCGCCCGAAAGCTTATGATGGAAGCATAATCTCACCTGATGACCCCTCACC
>Ga0247734_1001562_pt1 | contig 17196 bp, 15 predicted proteins | sample UWRJL103311B2_FD_180933 | JGI IMG/M metagenome (GOLD analysis project Ga0247734, IMG submission 180933) | Plant litter microbial communities from Arlington Agricultural Research Station in Wisconsin, United States - UWRJ-L103-311B-2 | ecosystem: Environmental > Terrestrial > Plant litter >... | reverse complement strand
TGCGCTATCGCATGTATCGCCACCCCGTGGTGCTGTTTCTGCTGGGACCAGCTTACCAGTTTCTTCTCGTCCATCGCTTGCCGCCGAAGCTGAAGACGTCGCGCGCTGTCTGGCTCAGCGTGATGGGCACGAACTGCGCGGTCGCCGTTTTCGCCATCGCAATGATCGCATTGTTCGGTTTGAAGACCGTGCTGCTCGTGCATCTGCCGATCACACTTGTCGCCGCGACTTTAGGCATCTGGCTTTTCTACATCCAGCACCAGTTCGAACATACGGTCTGGGATCCGGCCGAAGATTGGTCGTTCCACAAGGCGGCGCTACACGGCAGCTCTTATTTCGATCTTCCGCCGGTGCTGCGCTGGTTCAGCGCCAATATCGGCGTGCATCACGTGCATCACTTGAGCAGCGGCATACCCTTTTATCGCCTGCAAAAGGCGCTAGCGATCGTGCCGCACCTGAAGAATGTGGGCCGGATGACCCTGCTGCAGAGCTTCAGCACGGTTCGGCTGGCGTTGTGGGACGAAGATAGCCGACGGATGATCTCCTTCAAGGACGCTGCCACCGCATAAGGCTGCGCTGCCACCTGTCACCAAACCGACATCAAAGTCGGACACGGCGGGCGGCATGAATGTTCCATCGCTGACCATGCGTATGACGCGCCGCGCGATGCTCTCTGGTGCGGCCGGCTCAGCTGCCCTTATCGGCATCGGCGCCAAAGGCGCGCTGTCGCTTCCCCACGGCCTGTTTACGCTAGGGGTGGCTTCCGGCGACCCCGTTCCCGACGGCATGATCCTATGGACGCGATTGGCGCCCCGCCCCCTCTGTGCCGACGGCGGAATGCCGCCCGCGACCGTGCCCGTCCGCTGGGAAGTTGCGGAGGATGAGCGGTTCACGCGTATTGTCCGCCTGGGCACCGCAAGAGCGCAGGCCGCCTGGGGCCATTCGGTGCATGTGGACGTCACCGGGCTCCGGCCCGCGTGCGGCTATTTCTACCGCTTCCTGGCCGGCGGCGAAACCAGCCCTGTCGGCCGCACCCGCACCGCGCCGGCGGCGGGCGCTGCGGTGGATCGGCTGCGTATTTGCTTCGGATCATGCCAGAAATATGAGGCGGGCTATTATGCCGCCTACCGCCACATGGTGGCCGAGGATCCCGATCTGATCCTGTTTCTGGGCGACTATATCTATGAAGGCGCGCCCAACGCCAAGGATGCGGTGCGGCTTCACCAGAACCCCGAACCGATGGATCTGGCCGGCTATCGGGTTCGCTATGCCACCTACAAGATGGATAAGCTGCTACAGGCCGCGCACCAGGCCGCGCCGTGGGTGCTAACCTGGGACGACCACGAAGTCGCCAACGATTATGCCGATGCGCTGGACGAGAAGAATAGCGATCCGGTCGCCTTCCTGCGCCGCCGTGCCGCCGCTTATCGGGCCTATTATGAGCATCTCCCGATCCGGGCGGCGCGCCCGCATGGCCCCGACATGCGGATCTATCGCACGCTGGATTGGGGCCGCCTTGCCCAGTTCCAGATTATCGACGATCGCCAGTATCGCGGCCGCCACGCCTGCCAGCCGCCCGGCCTGATCGAGGCGCATACGCCCTATCAGAGCCTCGTCGGCAATTGCGCAGACCTCACCGATCCCGGCCGCACGATGCTGGGCGCCAAACAGGAACGCTGGCTGATGGAGAAACTGGGCGCAACCAATGCTCAGTGGAACCTGCTCGCCCAGCAGACCCTGATGCACCAGCAAGGCCGCATTGATCCCGCCCATCCGGAGCACGGTCGTCAATTTTCGGCTGATAATTGGTCCGGCTATCCGGCGGCGCGCGACCGGATCTTCCGGCGCTGGGCAGATGCGCGCACGCCAAATCCCGTGGCCTTGGGCGGGGATATCCACGCTTTCGCCGCCGCCGATGTCCACGATCCCGCCAAACCCGATGGTCCGCCGATCGCATCGGAATTCGTGGGCGGATCCATTTCCTCGCTGTTTCATGATGCCAGCTTCAAGCAGCAGGCATCGGCCAACGCGCTCGTCTATGCCGAGAACGAAGTTCGCGGCTACGGGCGAGTGGATCTGACTCAGACGGGCGGCGAAGTCGTATTCCGCGGCGTCGCGGACGCACGCCGCGAAGACTCCTCCATTTCCGATCTCGTCCGGTTCGCGCTGGTAGATGGGCAGCCGGGACTGAGCGGCGGGGCCGCGTGACGGGCGAAGATATGTTCTGTCACAATAATTACACCGAACCGAAGTAACCGCCGCTGCAGCGCAGGCAGAGTTTCGCCAGCATACCAATAACAACGTCGTAATCTTGTACGATAGCGACGGATGCTCCCGCATGCGCTGTCGTGTTTCGAAATCAGGGATCAACACATGTCGTCCGCACCTGTCGGCCGTATGCTCGCCAAGAGCATCGGAGCCCTCCTGCTGTCCGCAAGCCTTCTCGTCGCCATCGCACCGGCTGTTGCCGCAGCCCCGGCGGACGCTGCATCCGATGCGGCGGGCGATATCGAGCAAGGCGAGATTACGATCCTTGCCCGGAAGCGTGCCGAAAATGCGCAGGAGGTGCCGATCCCGGTCACGGTAATCTCGCCGATCGAGCTGACCCGTCAGAACCTCGTCAACTTCACAAACTTCCAGAACAAGTTTCCGTCCTTCTCGGTCTTCCTGACCAACCCCAAGCAGTTGAATCTCGGCATCCGCGGCATCGGCAATAACGGCTTCAATACCGATGGCATCGATGGCTCGGTCGGCATCTTCGTCGACGGCGTCTATACGGGCCGGCAGGGCATGGCCTCGACCGACTTCAACGACATTGCCGATGTGGAATTGCTGCGCGGGCCGCAGGGCACGTTGTTCGGCAAGAACACTACCGCCGGCGCCGTGCTGATCAACACGCTGAAGCCCAGCTTCACGTGGGGCGCGTCGGGGGAGGCGACCTACGGCAATTACGATTTCAAGGAAGTGAAAGCGGGCGTCACCGGCCCGTTGACCGACGATAAGCTCGCGATCCGCCTGTCGGGCTTCTACAGCAAGCGCGACGGCACCTATAAGAATTTGTTCAACGGTAATGACCAGAATGCGCGCCAGGGTTCGGGCATTCGCGGCCAGTTGCTCGCGACCCCAACCGAGAATTTATCGATCCGCCTGATCGGCATGCACGGCCGCCAGAGCTTCAACACGATCTCGCCAGTCATCCTGTCGATCGCCAACCCGGCCGCCTTGCAGGCGCGCATGGCGGCGGCCGGTTTCCAACTGCTGACGAGCAACAAGAAGGACCGCTTCGTCAACATCGATTCTCCGCTCAACGCGCAGACCAAATCGGATGGCGGCAGCGGCACGATCGATTGGGACGTGGCCGGCGTCGGCACCTTCACGTCGATCACCGCCTATCAGGCATGGTCCTGCTTCACGAACAACGACAACGACTTCACCCAGCTCGACGCGATCAACGATTATGGATCGTGCAACAAGGAGCATCAGTTCAGCCAGGAACTGCGCTGGGCGACACCGAAGGATCAGCCGATCGAGGCGACGTTCGGGGGCTTTCTCAGCCGGCAGCGCCTACAGGTCGACAGCCGCTTCAAGTTCGGCACGCAGTATAACATTTTTGCGGCAAATCCGTCCGCCGCTGCTTTCCCGGCGCTGGCCGGCCGCACCTGGGCACAGGGTGCCTACGCTTCGCGCCTGACCGGCACCAAATATCAGAGTCAGGCCGTCTTCCACACCGATACCGATGCCGTATTCGGCAATGTCAGCTGGCATCCGGACGAAGCGCGGCGGCTCTCGATCGATCTCGGCCTGCGCTATACGTGGGAAGATCGGACGCAGATCTACAGCGGCGCCGTCGTCGCAAATCCGGGCGCGCTCACGCAGGCGCAGCTCAACGCGCTTTCGCCCAGCACCGCGAATGCCCAACTCGGACGAGTGGATACCGGTCTCAAGGACAAGTCGCTTTCGGGCGAGGCCGGCCTCAGCTACAAGGGAACGCGCGATATCTTCCTGTACGGCAAATATGCGCGCGGCAACAAATCGGCCGGCTTCAACCTGCTCGCCTACAACAGCTCCAACCCGGATACGAACGTGGGCTCGGCGATATCCCTCGGCGCGCAGCAGACGGTGAAGGGCGAGACTGCCGACAATTTCGAACTGGGCTTCAAGAGCGCCTTCTTCGATCGCAAGGTCATCTTCAACGTCACCGCCTTCCACACCAAGGTGAAGAATTATCAGGCCAATCAGTCGCTGGGCGCCGGTGCGGCGGTCCGCTTCCTTGCCAATGTCGGCTCGCTCACCTCGCGCGGCGTGGAAGCCGAACTGGAGACGTTCCTCGCGCCTGGCCTGCATACCAAGGGCTTCCTCGCCTATGACAAGGCGACCTACTCCTCTTTCCGCAATTCGGCCTGCCCCGCACAATCGACCGCGCTGACCTGCGACATTACCGGCCGGCAGGTGGCATGGGCGCCCAAATGGACCGCCGATTTCACGATCGACTATACGCATCCGATCACGGACACGGTTAAGGGCTATGGCCTGTTCGACGTGAACTGGCGGAGCACGCAGAACTACACGATCACGCTGGATCCGGCGGCGCAGGCGCCGGGCTATGCCCTCGCCAGCGTCCGCGCCGGTGTGCTGCTGATGGACGACAAGCTGGAGCTGCAGGCCTGGGTGGAGAACCTCTTCAACAAGTCCTACTACGCCAACCTGCTGGGCCTGACCCGGGCGACCGGCGTCATCCAGGGCTACCCCGGCAACCCTCGCACCTATGGCGGCACGGTGCGCTTCAAGTTCTGACGGCACTTATTGCTATCCGTCATCCCGCGCTTGATCGCCGATCAACTGCGGGGTGACGGAAATTGAGAAAAATGGTGGTGTGCGCAGTCGCGAGCCGATCGGTCTGCGTGGCACATTCCTGTTAGCGTGGGAAAGTAGTGGGAATATGGCCATTATGGCGTTCTAAATGCTGGCGCTCGCTGCCGCAGCTAGCAAAATCGCGAGCGCATGGCCGTATTTTCCCAAATCTCAAGCAGCTGGAAAACTTATCGCTGAGCGTGGGATACATGAGCGACGCAGACACTAGTGATCGGGAACCGATCACTACCGCGAAAATTATGCTTCTCTCAGTCGTTCCCGAGGAGCATGTCATTCCCTCGCCCGGCTGAACGAGCTTGCCGCTCCCCTCAGCCTCACCGCGAGCGGCCAAGCCGACTTCGTTGGGTTCCTACGGCGGGCTCAATAGCGAGTATTAAGCAAGGAAGCTCGCTGACGAGCAATATGCCGACCATGCGACATCGCGGAGGTCAGCGAAGCGCATCGCGATGCAGGCCGGCGAGGTGGCAAATGCAGGCGAGCCGCGTCGAAGCCGGCGACGTCGTTCGCCCCCAGGCAGCGCCGTTGAAGGCGGAATTTGTTGCCGAGGTCGCAGCTCGTCCAGGTGGCCGCCATGACGACCAAAGCGACGCGCTAGCGCAGATGATGGCTAACCCACCGCCAACCCTGCGCTCAACATCCCTCGCCAGCCCCGAGCTTTATGACGAATTGAACGGACGGAGCGGTGGCGAGTCAGACCAATATGACAGTCCTTGGAACAAGCCTTCCAACGAGACCGACGATCCCTGGGCCCCCGATTTGGGAGCGACGGCGGACCCATTAAGCTTGAACTCAATTGTCACGGATGTTTCGGCACGCCGTCTTCCAGCCCTAAGACGTGGTGGGACACGCCAGCCAATCGGCTCGCCATGTGCTGGGTGTTGCTTATCCCTCCAACTCTAATGGTGGTGCCCGAGCTATTGACGAGAATAGGGATTGCGCGCGGCTTCGCGCTGAACTCATCGCGGTAAACACGCTGTGGATATTCGGGGCAGGCCCCGGACTGCATTGCGCCAACCGGTCGCCGCCCCTACCTGCGCCGCGCACGCGGCCCGGCGTTGCGGCGGGAAGTAGGCTCGACATGATCCATCTGGTGTTCGGCCTTCCTTGGTTTTACGTCGTGGCGCGCACGATCTGGCCGCTCCCATGGCCCGATCTGATCAAAGTCGCGGCCTCGCTCATATTGCTGATTGCCTCTCAGTTTCATCTGTGGAGCCGATTGTCGTCCGGTTCGATCTTCAACCCGGAATTTCCACGGCCGCTGATCCTCATCTTCAATTGGCTGCTCGGTTCGATCGTCCTGATGATGGCCGGCCAGGTCATCATTGATCTAGGTGCGCTCTTAGGTTTCGCCGCCGAGACTAAGCTCGGCGGGGTTTCCACCGATCTGCGCTACGCCTTCGGAGCAGTCGCCCTCGTCTTGAGCGCGTTTGGCGTTTTGCAGGCCTCGCGCACGCCGCCGCTGCGAGAGGTGATGATCTACATCGCTGATCTCCCCGCACGCTTCGAGGGGTACACCATCGTCCAGCTCACAGACCTCCACATTAGCCGGCTTTTCACGAGTTCCTGGGCTGGCGCCGTCGTGGATGACGTAAATCGCCTCGAGCCCGACCTTATCCTGGTGACAGGTGACGTCATTGATGGGAGTGTCGCGCGTCGGCGCGACGACGTTGAACCGCTTCGCAGGCTGCGCGCCGCCGACGGCATCTTCTTTATCGCTGGCAATCACGAATACCTGTCCGGCTTCGATTCCTGGATGGAGTATCTGAGCTCACTGGGCATGCACGGCTTGGCGAACGCGCACGCGATCGTCTCGCGGCACGGCGAACAGCTTGTCATCGCTGGCGTCACCGATCGATCGGCACGCGGCGCGAACAGGGAGCTGCCGGACCTTGAGAAAGCCCTTTCCGGCGCTCCGACCGGGGCTCCGATTATACTGCTTGATCATGAGCCGGGCATGGCAAAAAGGGCGGCCGCTCGCGGCGTAGCCGTCCAACTTTCTGGGCATACGCACGGTGGCATGATTGTTGGGCTTGATCGCCTGGTCGCGCAAGCCAACGGGGGATATGTGTCTGGCTTGTACACGATTGGAAGCATGACCCTCTACGTCAACAACGGCACTGGAATCTGGCCGGGCTTTGCGATCCGTTTGGGCCGACCTTCCGAACTGACACGGATCAGCTTGAGGAGAGCTCTATCCGTTGGTGCCACGGCCTAAAATCGGAGTGCGACTTGGAGACTTAGCCTCCCGCGTCCTAGGCTGAGCGGGGGGACATGGCTTGAGATCAAATCGGCCCGAGGCTCAAACGAGGCTAGCCGGCCTAGAGGACATGAAGGAAGATGCTGGTCGGGACCTTCCGGTCGGCGAAGCGTTGCCGCCCTATGCAATTCGATACTAATTTACGAACCAAGGCGCCGGACTTCATGATGGACGGCGGCGAGTTGGGGGCGATGATCCGCGTTTATGATTGGTCCCAAACTCCGTTGGGTTTACCCCACGACTGGCCGCAGCCGCTAAAAACGCTCGTCGGACTGCTGCTTACAGCCAATCAACCGATGTTCATCGCCTGGGGTGCTAACCGTACGCTGTTATACAACGACGGCTACGCCGAGGTGTTAGCTGATAAACATCCGGCTGCGCTGGGTCGGGACTTTTTGGACGTATGGTCCGAGATCCGCGACGATCTCATCCCTATCGTGGAGCAGGCCTACTCCGGCAATCCAGTCCACATGGACGACATCGAACTCCTGATGCAGCGCAAGGGGTACGCGGAGGAAACGCACTTTTCCTTTTCCTACACGCCCATACGCGAGGAATCTGGCGCCATAGCGGGCTTCTTCTGCCCGTGCGTTGAAATCACCGAACAGGTGCTCGCCGAGCGGCGCCGGGAGGCGGACATCGCTCGCCAGAGGCGCCTTTTCGAGCAGGCGCCTGGTTTCATTGCAATCCTCAATGGCCCTGAACACACCTTCGAGTTCGCCAACGCTGCTTACCGGCGTCTCGTCGGGGAGCGCGACCTCATTGGGAACACCGTGCGCGACGCCCTGCCCGAGGTGGCTGATCAAGGGTTCGTCGAACTGCTGGATCAAGTCTACAGGACAGGGGAGCGCTTTGTGGCGCGCGATACCCCGATTGAGCTGGCTCGCCCTCAGAGCTGTTCGGAGCTGCGGTTCCTGGACTTCATTTACGAGCCGAGCTTCAACGACGCGGGTGTAGTCACCGGAATCTTCGTTGAAGGCCACGATGTCACCGAGGAGCACCGCGCCCGGGTTGAGCTGCGGGAGAGCGAAGAGCGCAACCGTCGCATCGTCGAGGGTGTGAAGGATCATTCGATTTTCACCACGGACGCGGACGGCACGATCATCGACTGGACGCCAGGCGCAGAAGCTGTCTTCGGCTGGACTGCAGATGAAATACGCGGCCAAAGCGCAGACATTCTATACGTCGCAGAGGACCTGACAGCGAATGTGCCGGCCCGAGAACTCGCCACGGCGCGTGCTCAGGGCTGTGCTAACGACGAGCGCTGGCACGTACGTCGCGACGGCAGTCGCTTCTTCGCTAACGGATCGGTTCGCCCGCTCCACGACGCGCAAGGCCGGGTCACCGGCTTCATCAAGATCGCCCGCGACGAGACCGCACGCCGGGCCGCGGAGGCGGCATTGCGCGAGACCGAACAGCGTTATCGGCTGGCAGCCAAGGCCACGAACGACGCAATTTGGGATTGGGACTTGGGCACGGACCATGTCGACTGGAACGAGGCTGTTTGCGTCCTCTTCGGCTACGCCGAAGGCGAAATAGAGCCGACCGCTCAATGGTGGATCTCACACATCCATCCCGAGGACCGAGACCGGGTAGATCTAGCGATCCATTCTATAATCGAAGGAGATCGCGATCAGTGGGCCTCCGAATACCGCTTTCAGCGGGCTGACGGGTCTTTCGCCGATGTTTTCGACCGTGGTCACGTCTTTCGCGACGAGAATGGACGCGCCGTTCGCATGATCGGTGCCATGCTCGACCTCACTGATCGGAAGCGATCCGAACAAGTGCTGCGCGAGATGAATGAAACGCTGGAGGCTCGCGTCGCCGAGCGTACGGCGGACCTTGTGTCCGCACAGGACGCGCTTCGCCAGGCGCAGAAGATGGAAGCGGTCGGGCAGCTAACCGGCGGCCTTGCCCATGACTTCAACAATCTGTTGACTGGCATCTCGGGCAGCCTGGAGATGATGCAGGTCCGCATATCTCAGGGTCGAACGGCAGACGTTGAGCGATACGTCGGCGCGGCGCAGGGAGCAGCCAAGCGCGCAGCGGCGCTAACGCATCGTTTGCTGGCCTTCTCACGGCGGCAGACACTGACACCCAAGCCGACGGACGTGCGTCAGCTCGTATCGGGGATGGAAGAGTTGATCCAACGAACGGTGGGACCCGCCGTTGAAATCGGGACGGTCAATGCCGCCGGACTGTGGTCCAGCCTGATCGATCCGAGCCAGCTTGAGAACGCAATCTTGAACCTATGCATCAACGCCCGCGATGCGATGCCCGATGGAGGCAAGATCACGATTGAGACCGGCAATCGGTGGATGGATGAGAGCGGAGCCAAGCAGCGAGGACTTGAGCCTGGCCAATATATCTCGCTTTGCGTCTCTGATACCGGCACCGGAATGCCGGCGGACATCGTCGCAAAGGCGTTCGACCCGTTCTTCACCACTAAGCCAATCGGTCAAGGGACCGGGCTTGGTCTTTCGATGATCTATGGCTTCGCAAAACAATCTGGTGGGTCGGCCGCCATCTACTCCGAGGTAGGTCAAGGAACGATGGTATGTATTTATCTTCCCCGCCACCTCGGCTCGGCTGAAGCTGACGAGACTAGGCCGAGCACAGAAGCGGTGCCGCGGGCCGAGGCGGGTGAGACCGTTCTAGTTGTAGATGATGAACCAACCGTACGAATGCTGGTGGCCGAGGTCCTAACCGATCTTGGCTACACAGCGATCGAAGCTGTCGATGGTGCCGCAGGTCTCAAAATTATTAATTCGGACCTTAGGATCGACCTGCTAGTGACAGATGTAGGACTGCCCGGCGGTATGAACGGACGGCAAGTCGCAGATGCTGCCCGTAGCGTACGCCCGAAACTCAAGGTTCTTTTTATAACCGGCTATGCCGAAAATGCGGTACTGAGCCACGGCCACCTTGATCCCGGGATGCATGTCTTGACTAAGCCGTTCGGGATGGACGCCCTGGCTACCCGGATCAGAGGTTTGATCGAAGGATGAGCTCAGCCTAGACTGCGGCAAGTTGATCTCTAGCGTTACAAATCTGCCTCACATCGATGGTCCGCATAAACCTCGGCCGCAGGTATCTGGCGCGGATCAGGCGTTTGCAACGAAAGGTAAGGCGATCTTCAGCTTGTTATAGCTGGCCACCGAGCCAAGTTCGATGAGTTTGGATTGCCACTTTTAGCAAAGTTCGTCCTCGGCTCCGGTTCTTGCGATCAACCGGCATAATACCTTTCAAGATGCAGAGAGTTCAAAGGATTACGGCGCAGCCTGACTGGAAACAATCTATGCAATAATGTCCGTCTTGCCGTTGTGACCGTTCTGACCAGTTTCACTCTTACGCCTTTATTTAACTGAAAGCTCGTAACAGCCTTCACGAAGGGGTCTAAAAGCCAAACGCGGCGTTCAGCGTGTGCCTTATGGAGAACGCGCATGGCTGATAACGAGAACAACGATCTGATTACGCTGACGGCTGACATCGTCTCCGCGCACGTTGCGAATAATGCGGTTCATACTGTCGACATCGCCCAGCTAGCACTACTTTGGCAGGTTGAAGGAACCGGCTGGAATCGTCGTTGATTCTCGTGTGTCAGTGTAGGCTGACGGATCAACGGCGATGGTTCTGGACGAAGGCTGGCGGAGCGATCTGGAGCGATGGCTTGAGCCGTTTCTGGCGGGGCTTTCGCATCCAGCGCGGCGGCGGATGTGCCCGCTCTACATCGCCGGCTTGATCGGCCCTGGCGACCGCAAGAGCGTGCAGCCGATGGCTGCTCGTGCGGACGAGGCCGGCTATGACCAGCTTCATCATTTCGTAGCCGCCGGCGTGTGGGACAGCGTTCCGCTTGAGGCAGCCTTGTTGAAGGAGGCGGATCGCTTGGTCGGAGATCGGGCTGCCTTCCTCGTCATCGACGACACCGCGATGCCCAAGAAGGGGCGTCACTCGGTCGGCGTCGCGCCCCAATATGCCTCGTCGCTGGGCCAGAACGCGAACTGTCAGACGCTGGTGTCGGTGACGCTGGCGTCGCGCGAAGTGCCGGTGATGGTGGGCCTGCGCCTGTTCCTGCCGGAGAGCTGGACCGGCGATCCTGAGCGCATGGCGCGGGCCAAGGTGCCCGTCGAGAGGCAGGTCGTTCTGACCAAACCGGAGATCGCCATCGAGGAGATCGACAGGGTCAGGAACGCGGGGGTGCGCTTCGGCTGCGTGCTGGCCGATGCCGGCTACGGCATGAGCGCGCCGTTCCGGCAGGCGCTGATCGAAGATCAGCGGCGTGCTATCGGCATGAACTCTCCTCCGAGCAATGGCTCGGGCATTCACTGCTCCCGAGCCAAGCACCAGCGCCGCCGAAGCTACCCGTCAATGTCGGATGAAAGAAGGAAGCTGGTAGCGCCTCGGCTATCCGCAGCCGCACGGATCGCCCAGAAGCAGACGCCACTGGTGGTTTGCGGCACGCCGCACGTGGACGTTGGTTCATGCAGATTACTTGCTCGGAGACCCTCATGATCAACCTGAATACCTCTACCGCGGCGGAGCTGGACGAGGTGCCGCAGCTGAAGGGTCACGGTTTCGAGATCGTGCGATATCGAGGGGAGCGAGGTCGCTTCGACGAGGTGCGTCAACTCGAGGAGGTGCCTGGCCTTGCGGGCAAGTGGGACGGAGCAGACGCGACCGTCTGCATCGATTGATGATCGAAAGCCACCGCGACCACCCAACGGCGCATTTGCGAAGACTCAGTAAGCAACGTCCGGAGGGTCTCTGTAGCTTCCTGAAAAACAGCCAATCGTTCATCGGCTTGTTCGGAAGTGGACAGGGAAATTCGATGCTGTTGCACACTGGCCCGCGATCCCGCGAGCCAGTGTGCAACGGAGATGGATCATGCAGCCATAGCCCCCGCATAATCCATTGCGGCAAGATCGGTGAGCAGATCGGGGCCTGTTGGTTCCCACCCCAGCCGCGCCCGCGTCCAATCACTAGAGGCGGTCATGTCGAGTGCGGCGAAGGGAGCCATCCAGCCGAAATAACGCTCGATTTCGTCGGCCGCGACCGAGCGGACCGGCAGTCCGGTCCCCGCGCCTATGGCCTCGGCGATGGTGCGTGCATCGACGCCCTCCTCTACCGACGCGTGGTAACGCGCGCCTGGTTCGCCCTTTTCGAGAGCCAGCGCGTATAGCTTTGCTACGTCACTGACGTGCGCCGCAGCCCAGCGCCTGTCACCTTCGCCGACATATGCAACCGCCCCGGCACGGCGAGCCTCGGCCACCAGCGGCGTGATCAGACCGGCCTTGGTGGTGTCGTGCACTTGGGGCAGGCGAATGGTGCGTACATCGATGCAACGGGCGATCAGCGCCGCACCGGCAAGCTCCGTCACAATGCGCGGATTGGCATGAAGCGGGTTGAGCACGTCCTCGGTCGCGGGGCCGCCGTTCCGCGGTGTGCCGATGCCGATGCCCGAGGTGATCAGGATCGGCTTGTTGGTTCCCGCCAGCGCGTCGCCCATCGCGGCGATGTTGCGTTGGTCCTTCCTGGTATTTTCGACGAAGTTCTCGAAATTGTGGTCGAACGCGCAGTGAATGACCGCGTCGGCTGCAGCTACCCCGCTCGCGAGCGTCTCGGGCTGTTCCAAGTTACCGGCATGGACTTCGGCCCCCGCCTCTTCGAGCTTCTGTGCACCGGCATCGGAGCGGGTGAGGCCGAGTACCTGATGGCCGCGGCTAAGTAGCTCGGGAATGACGTGGGAACCAATAAAGCCGGTCGCACCGGTCAAAAACACGCGCATGGGAGATCTCCTTCTTGCCAAACGCGTATCCGCTGAGCGCCTGACCTGTTAAAGTAGTGACGCTATCGTGGTATAAAGGACAATAGGATCGACCATGGCCAGCGACGCGCCCAATGCACTCGGCACGTATCTGCGCGACCGCCGCGCGCGTCTCGACCCTGCCGCCTTCGGGTTCATCAGCGGGCGGCGCCGAACGCCCGGTCTGCGCCGTGAGGAGGTGGCGAGCCGCGCGAACATCAGCCCCACCTGGTATACCTGGCTCGAGCAGGGCCGTGGCGGCGCGCCGTCTGCCGACGTACTCGACCGCATCGCCAAGGGCTTGATGCTGACCGAGCCGGAACGTGAGCACATCTACATGCTCGGCCTCGGGCGCCCGCCGGAGGCCCGCTATCAGCTAGTCGACGGCATCACCCCCCGCTTGCAGCGTGTGCTCGACGGGATGGTCCTCAGCCCGGCGATCATCAAAACCGCGATGTGGGATGTCGTTGGCTGGAACCGTGCCGCTGCGGTGCTGCTGACCGACTATGCCAAGCTGCCCCGCGAAGGACGCAACATCCTCCGCCTGATGTTTGGGAGCGACCATGTCCGTGGCCGCAACGCAGATTTCGACAGCATCGCCCGATTTGTCGTGGGCGCCTTCCGCGCGGACGTGGCGCGCGCGGGCGCCAGCATCAGCGTCGAGGTGACGAAGCTTGTCAGCGAGCTATCGCGTCTCAGCCCTGAGTTCGAGGCGCTGTGGCAGGATAACGACGTGGTCGCCCATGGCGAGGGCATAAAGCGGATCCACCATCCAGACGCTGGGCTGCTGGCGATGGAGTTTTCTTCCTTTGCCGTCGAAGGAAGGCCCGAACTGGGGATGATCATCTACAACCCGGCCACACCTAACGATGCTGAGCGGCTGCGGATGCTCCTAGATCAACCTACAAGCTGATCTGTGCCGGCATGCCCGGGTTGTGATGCTCCAGAAGTGGCCGTCCACACAATCTTCGCCGCTTCCCATAAACGGACGTCTGTTCATGATGCTCGCTTGTCAGCTAGGCGGCTGTCTAGCCGCTTGTGTAAGCCATCACGCGATCATGCTCGGCCACCAACCAATTCACCTGACAATCGGCTGAAAGAGACACCGCCGAACAATCGGCAGTTCAGAGTAGCCGTAATCGTTGCATTTTAGAGGCCTTCCCAAAAAGGGTCTGCCTGTGAAGCACCACGAAAGGGACTAATGCAGCTAGATTGGCTTACGCGTGTGCGTGCCTGGGGCGACCGCCATCCCCGCATCGGGGCGTTCCTGGAGACATTTGCCCACATAAACGCGATTGTCATCGGACTTTGGGCGTCGATGGCCATCGCCGTAGACGCGTTGCTGATTGGGCTACACACCTCGCAGCGGACGGCTTCACGTGATGGTATAGTAATCAGTCCTACAGGCAAGGTAGCTTGGGTCGTTACGGGTGCGGTTATGGCAATCGGCGCGTTGCTCTATGCCCGATATCTCCAGACCACTCTGCGACGGCTGCCCCGGCCAGTACTCTTGCCGCTATGCGTTGTGACGATCGGATTTGGCCTGCTCATCGACACGCTCTGCGGCCATATGAGTGCGCTCGTAACCGTCGAGGCTGACAACGACTGGGTGAATGGAGCATTGAAGCTATGGACTTGGAGCACTTGGTCGATATGCGCGCCCCCGCTAGTCGAGTGGATGCAGCGACCGGCTGCAGAGAAATGACCCAGTCGCGGACGCTCAGCGCGCTTCCTGACTTTCTTAACTTCCGACGCTCATTCATGAAGCAGGATGCACAAAGTGGGCTGCTGGGCGCCTAACTGACTCACTTGCTGGCGTTCACGGCGTTCAGCCCGCAAAAAACGTGCCGATGCTTAGTCGTCAACGTGCTTACCCTGCGCGGCCGCCGATTCCGCGCTCCCGTGCCCAGATCACCGCTGCGCTACGTCGGTTCACGCCGATCTTCGCGTAGAGGCGCGATACATGATTGCGGACCGTGTTTCCGGACAGGTCGAGCAGGCTGGCAATTGCCTTGTCGTCCAGACCTTCGCAAAGCAGCTCCAGGACCTCCCGCTCGCGCTTGCTAAGCTCCGCAACGGCGGGGACCGTGGCGCCGCCCGGTCCGCGAAGCGTGGCCAGCTTGTCCATGATGGAGCGGCTGAACCAGCTGGCATCCTTCATCACGGCATCGATTGCTTGCACGAGCTCGAGCTCACTATGCCGTCGAGACGTCACGTCCTGATAGAGCCAAAGCACGCATCGCTCCCCTCTCACGTCGATCGCCTCCGCTGAAACGAGACAGTCGATTGGGTTGCCGTCTTTTGGCAAGACGCGAACATCGCATGTCCGAACACCCCCGCGACGCTCGATCTCTGCCTCCATCGATTGGCGCAACGCCGCGTCATTCCACAGCTGGAAATCGTCGACGCTCCGACCGACGAGTTCGCCGGCGGAGTGGCCAGACATGCGCACGAAAGCCTCGTTCACCTCGGCGATGCGGTTGTCAGGTCCGGACGTCACCGCCATGGCAACGGGAGCTAGACGGAACATAGTGGTCGAGCGATGCTCGCTTGATCTGAGGGCGTGCTCCGCCTTCCGGCGTGGCTCGAGATCGGCGAACGTAAACAACATGCAGGGCTGATCGGCGACCTCAATCGGCTGCCCTGCGAGAATGACCAGCCGCGTCGAACCATCCGGAAGCGGCAGCTCGGATTCGACTTGCGGAATCGTCGTGCCGCTCGCGAGACGCTCCGCGACGAAAGCGTGGCGCTCCGAGTGCGCGAGAATGTCCAGGTCACGCAAGTGGCGACCTTCGATGGTCTCGCGAGGGCAACTACAAAGGTCCGCGAACCCTGCGTTGACGCGGATGAAGCGCTGATCCGATAGGCGCAGGATGAGCGCCGGCGCCGGGTTCGCCTGGAACATCGCCTCGAACCGAGCCTCCGCATCGTAACGTTCGGATACGTCCTGGATGACAAGCGCGAGGCAGTCGGGCTCCCCGCCGTCCTCATCCATTACTACGTCGTGGACTGTATGCGTCCAGCGCGGCTCGTTAATCCCGATCGGTGCAACCTCCACCACCAAATCAGGAAAGCTCTCCCCCGCAAGCATGCGCATGATGGGGTATTCGCGTTTCGTCAGGCGGTGGTGATTTCGGTAGCGCAGGCAGAAGCGCTGGCAATAATCGTCGGCAGTTGCTCCAAGCTCTTCGAGCGCCGCAACGCCGTGCATCCGCAACGCCGCGCCGTTGGCATTGATCAGCACACCTGATGGATCGACGAGGATCACACCGGCCGTCAGGCCCGACATCAGCTGCTCGAGGTGGCGAAGTGTCGGCGATCGAGGCCGCTCGATAAGTTCATCCGTCATGGAGCCTCAAGGCTCGAGGAGCGTGTGCGTTCCCCCCGCAGCTTCATGCGTGCGACAAATCTACCAACAATGCCGTGACATGCAGATCAAGCCGCCAGCCCCTGCTTCGAGCCTGCAATGAACGTCCCCGCCGCACGACTGTTGATGCGGCCTAACCAACCAAGTGCGCGCGGCATTCCGCCGTGCGACTTGGGGAAATGGAGGACATCATGGGTCTTATCATCCTTCTCGTAGTCGGTGGGTTGATCGGATGGGTCGCCAGCATGATCATGCGGACCGATGGGCAGCAGGGCATCATCCTGAACGTCGTGGTCGGCATCGTCGGCGCACTCATCGCCGGGTTCGTCGTTACGCCGCTAATCGGTGGCGCGCCCATCACAAGCGGCGTCATCAACATCCAGACGATTCTAGTCTCGCTGCTAGGCGCCATCGTCCTGCTCGCGATCATCAACCTGGTTCGTCGCGGTTCGGTTCGCTGATCGATCGCTGACCAAATCATCGTCAGTAGCTTTGCGTAGGCGAAGTTCCCGCCCCTTGATCGCTCGGCCGCCGAGCTCAAGACAATGGAACGAAGACAGGAGAGACAAATGCTAAAGAATATCCTGGTTGCCGCGATGGCGGCCACGCTGGCAACGGGCGCCTTCGCCCAGGCCAATGCCGGCTCGCATAATCCCGTGGTGAAGGACGCAACCGCGCACACGACCGAGATGGCTGCGGAGGGCCGCAACTCCTTTACGGAGTCGCAGGCGCGAGGCCGCATCGAGAAGGCCGGCTACGCGAACGTCGGTAAACTCGCCAAGAACAAGAACGGCGTCTGGCAGGGCATGGCCACCAAGGACGGCGGCAAGGTCAACGTCGCGCTCGACTACAAGGGCAACGTCACCGTCCATTGATCCCGATTACCGGAGAACGATA
>Ga0247734_1001560_pt1 | contig 17216 bp, 14 predicted proteins | sample UWRJL103311B2_FD_180933 | JGI IMG/M metagenome (GOLD analysis project Ga0247734, IMG submission 180933) | Plant litter microbial communities from Arlington Agricultural Research Station in Wisconsin, United States - UWRJ-L103-311B-2 | ecosystem: Environmental > Terrestrial > Plant litter >... | reverse complement strand
CGTGGAAGGGAAGGAAGGGAGTTAGATACAAAAGCCGTGACTAATAGGAAACAGAGTTTAACGAAAACCAAACCGACAAACGAAACGCGTATCGCAAAAAGGTAGCCGTAGCAGATAAAACACCTAGCAAGCCTGCCGAAGGAGAAGAGGCAGAAGGCGAGGATGGAGAAAAGGAGGGTAAAGGAGGGGAACCGAAGGCTAAAAGGGCGAGGAGGGACCATAGTGACGGAGTGCCCTCCGGAGAAGATACCCTGGGGCATGAACAAGACCAAGAGCCCGACGAAGGAGATGTGGAGGGGGATGAGGAGGAGGCCCAGGACGAGAGTGAGGAGGAGGAGGAAGGAGAGGAAGAGGTGGACCCGGAGCTAGAAACGGAAGAGCAGATGGACGAGGAACAGAGAGAGGTGGAGGATGAGGCGATGGATAACGGGGATGATAGTGATTGATGAATGTTTCTTCGCGCTTTGGGAACGGCTGGTGCATGGCAGGATGGAGTTTGAGGTCTGGCATTGCTTAGCCAGGAATGGGTACTGGCCTGGTGGCAATCGAACTTGCGTGTTGCCCCATATTTTAGAGAAAGGAATCGGATCGAGTTGGGAAGCCCCTCGGGATCAAACAGTGGCTACAGACCATCTCTCAAAGATTGAACGCATGCTTGGAAGGCTATCAAGGACAATTTTGATCTGTGATAAAGGTCCTTGAATGATAATCATGCATATGGTCCATTCAATTCCCAAGCAATCATAATGATATATCTCGGCCAGTCATCGGCCTACGTATTTTTTGTGAGTATATATATGCTCCGTAGAAGCAGGCAGGTATTTTATGAGATAACTAAATGGTGCATTAATCATGTATTGAACCTGGGTGCATGAGTGTCGGAAATATAGTCACGAAACTAGTCTGTAGTAACCAAGGGACAAAACTCGAGGGTTTCGGACATTAGAATTATCTTCATTAAGTATTCTTAAGACATCATCATATATCCTTACATCCACCATACCATTCTCTCCTGTATCTGATATCTCTCATTCTAGGGGTATTCGTCGTTGCAAGTAGAGCCAGTAGAACCCAACATGCGAAGAACCGCGAATGGCACCATCAATCATCTTACAAACGAAAAATAGGAAGCGAGAAGCGAGAAACAGCTAGCAAGCAAAAACTCCAAAACGCGATTCCAATGCTTGCCTTTTACTCCAAGCTCCGTATGCTGCGCTAAAACCAAAAATAAACAAAGACTCCTCAACAAAGTAAACGAGGACAAATAAATAGTTACAAGAGAAATGAAAGTTGACGGCGAATGATGATTTAGGAGATACTGCCTCTAGTAGAAGATCCGCTTTCACTAGGAGTTCCTGGCTCGATGGATACTTGTGATTTGATAGCCATAATCCACTCATGTTGAAGCAATTCTGCTGCTGAAGCTCGGGTCTTTGGGTCTCTAATGAAGCATTTCGAAAGGAAGTCAATACCCTGAGCACTCAACTGATCTGGTGATGGCAGCTGCGGTGGGTTTCCTTGTGCAATGTTGTACATGATCGCCCATTCATTATCGAGTGATGCCCATGGTCTGCGACCTGTTGCCATTTCGAGAATTACGCATCCAAGGGACCATATGTCGACTGCTCCTGCTCGTCCTGGATTTTCGCCCTTGATGACTTCGGGAGACATATACATTGGAGTTCCTGTCATCGACTTATTCGGCGCACCTTGCATAGGAGCTTTGGATCCCGCAGCGACAAGGGTTTTGCCTTGACGGGCTATAACCTTAGCGGCGCCAAAATCTACATATTTAATAATGCCATTGTGGTTGAGAAGGATATCTGTATGATGTCAATAGTCTGATCCCACAAGAAATATAACTAGCAATGATTTTTGGGAATTACTCACTTTCGGGCTTAATGTCTCGATGCACAATGCCACTTTCGTGGAGGTAGGCTAGACCCTCAAGAAGTTGTAATGCATACACCATAATTACTGTCTCATCTTCGATCCGCCCGTGTTCGAGAAGGCCAGCCAGTGATCCACCAGAGCAATACTCCATGAAAATATAGACTTTGTCGCGATGGACTTCGATGCCGTGATAAGAAACAACATTGGGATGATCTAGAACCTCGAGAACATTCATTTCGTCCTTAATCTGGCCAGCGATAGTCGGAATGAGAGAAGGATCCTGGAGACGAATCTCCTTGACAGCCAGTAAATGACCAGAGTCCAAGTTGATTGCAGCATAAACAGAGCCGAAGGTACCACCTCCGACAAATTGACCCTGTTGCCAGCGCATATTGACATTAGAGGCGGAAGACGACAGATAAGTGAGCGAGCGATCTGCCTCATTCGACTCCTCCAACACTCGGCCCAGTGCTTGTCTCTCAGCCTCCTTTTCTTTCCGCTCGTCATCCAGTTCAGCCAATTGTTCTAATCTTTGCTCACGCACATATCGAGCGGATTCTTCGTCATCCAGCATTCTACTCATGTCCATTTTTCTGAATTGTCCAGCCAGCGCCTCGATTCTTTGCTTCTCAGCCTGTGCTGCTATGGTAGATCTTGCACCCATTATGTCGAAATGTGAAATCAAGAGAGACATACACCCCGCCACTTTGGCACGGAGTCTTGAGTATTCATCTTCGCCAAGTGCTAAGATGTGCTGTCCTTGAGTCATAACCATCGCAAATTCTAGGGCAATGACAGCCCACCTGAAGGTTTTTCGATCCGTGGCGTTGCAATCATCGCATACGAAGCTGACCCAGTCTAAGGCTAGCTTCGTTAGTTTAATGTTATTCATTTGCTTGCGGTTCCGGTCCATATATAGCAAGGATCGCTGTCCGAACTCCGTTGCAAAAACGAAGCAAGTCTGGATAAGCTCATGGCACTCCAGACCCTTTGTTTGTTTCCGAACAATCTCGACGCTATCCATGATCAGATTCGACAATTTGTACACAACCCTCTTGATCTCCGTCAGTTTCAAGTTGACCTTCTTGAGGTTCGACCTTTGTTCAACAACCATATCTAGATGCATGTCGATAGACTCAAGAAATGCTAATCGAGCATTTGCTAGTCTAGACTGAGACCCATCAGCGATCAGACGTAAATGCCCGACTTTAACATCTGTGGATGGCTCCCTAATATTGGCATCAACTTGTCGTCCATCCCAGGGTATCTGATTTTCTGGCCGGAGTACCAAAATGTACGGGTTGGTCGGATCTTCTTGCATTTCCTCTGCATGGTAACATGTTCCTAGAATTGACTGTATGTCCTGTGGTCGGTTGTACAGCGAAGGAGATGCTATCAGGAATATTCCATCATGCTCAATACTTGCTGTATAAACAAGGAAGTGACCAGTTTCGATGAGCCTGGAATATAAATGTTCCAGACCGTTCCTTCGTAGAGAAATGCTAAAATCAGTGGAGTTCTCAAAGCGATCGCTGAGAACTCGCGAAAATCGCTGCAACATACGCTGGCGAACTCGAACTGAATCTAAACTCTGCTTGTAACGTTTCGTCATTTCAGCTGCAGTTTCCTTTGGTTTTCGGTGAAGCTCTTTTTCGAAGGTTTGGCTTAGCCGATGAAAAGCTTTGTGAGTAAGAGAGGTGAACTGTTCCGCAACTTCGACATCTCCACCTTGAAGATGGCGGCCGATCTCATTCGAGAAGTCCCATTCCGACTCCAGTACCTCCGCCTCCTTAAAGGTATTCTTGTTACCACCAAGTTTCCAGTTCAACATTTTGAAGTAAAATTTCAAAGCATCGAGGACTACCTGATCGAAGGATTCATCTATACACGGAGGAAGATCCCAGCCTGGTTCGGGTTGGCAGATGATCATATACTCCTGTTTGATCTGAATTCCAAGTTTCAATAGAATTTGAAATTGTGTAATCATCTGGTCCATCATCATGCCGTTCTTTTGAGCCGATTCCTTCATTTTCCGAGCGTACTGCAGCCGAACCCTAATAATCTCCTCAATCAAGCGTGATGGGAAGTTGATGAGTGTCAAAAGCTCCTCAATATAAGGTGGTAGATGACGCTTGGCAAAAGCTTCCGAGTTTTCTATCAAAGTGCTCTTTGCTTTCAAGATCACCTTAGCAACTCCTAGAAGTATACTCTTGTCACCCTGCAGGGACCGTAATCCATCTTGCTTTAACAGCCGTTCTATAAATGAAGCTTCATCAGACAGTCTTTGTTCTGTTGGTGAGACATCCATCTTCTTATTGAAATCCAACTCTGGGTTCGCAACCCAATTCTGCAGAATATTCAGTTCGGTGTTGATGAGTTCAGTTGTATTGTGCCACGACACAACAGCATCGCACGTAGCGCGATACTGAGGGGACGCTGCAGTTTTGTTTGCGACTTCTAGGGCGGTGCGTGAAGGGTAAAGGCTTTCGCATTTCTCAATCTTCTTGACAACATCTCGCACCTGGTCGATGGGAGGCTTCCCTGCCTCACTCTCTCCTTTCACTTCAAACCTGACGATCTCATCCAGTAGGTTGTCAAGTGTAGCCCGATTATCTTCCATTATCCTTCGCTGTGCAGCGAGTGTGCGTCCGCAAATTTTGGATCGAAGTCCGAGCCATATTTCCGTGTAGATATTTTCTCCCTGTTTGTCCGATGCGCCAATTAACCGCTTTTTTTCCTGCCTCACCACATCTCCGGTCAAGACAGAAGCGAGCATGCCATGCCATTCCAGCCTTTCTCTGTTTGCTGGATCTCTCAAATCTTCTTCTGTAGGCTGAATATCATCGTTGCCGTAGAACATGAGTGTCTCTTGATCAAAACTGGCTGGGTCGTTGTCAAAATGGGCATCTGATACCGAGTCGTCTTCGCTATCCGATCCTGTTCCATATCCTATGCTCGGCGTATAAGGCTCGAAATATTCGGTAGGTTGGTCCTGCTGCAAACGCTGCATATATGCTTTTTCCTGTGCGCGATACGATGCGTTAGGATCGGATCGAAACCTTGATGTAGAGCCCGAACGATTGCGATCACGATCTGCACCAGTTATGTATTGGGGCTGGAGCGGTCGTCGAGCAGGCGCATATGTGTTAGATGGAGTGCGGGCCGGCCCCAGCGGTCTCTGTGGCCTGGCAGAGCCATTGAGAGGAGAGGCGACACCATAAGAAGCATTATTTCCATTCGACTGACTGCGAACACTCGAAGTCATGCTGTTCATGGTAATAGTCGGGGGTCGGGGCTCTATATTGGTGAATGAGCCGGAATGCTCAGGGTGTTGGGATTCCACCTGGTCGAGATCCTGCGAATCTGCAGACGAGCCCGACTCGGCAGAATCTATTGTTTGAACTTGAGGACGCTCCATCACTCTGGGGGATTTGATGTCTAAGTCTACTGGAGTATCCAGGTCCGCGTGGAATCTAACGCCGCGAGGAGAGATATCAACCATGATCGGTTTTGAGAAGAGCAGTTGCAGTAAATTACTCTAGCGCATGGCTGATGCGGAAAGGGCACAACCTTGTTCTGGCGGGCGGACAGGGGCGGCCGAGGCGAGTGGGAATTATTTACTGGAGACAGTTCTTCGTGAATTGAAGTCTCGACGCTCGTAGACCCTTTTGGAGTTTCAGGAGAGTGAGTGAGCAGCCACAGTCAAGGGAGGGGGCCGCAGAGGTTATGTAGAATCCAAAGGTCCGGTCTGGGAGAGCTGATGATATTGTTTCCGCCGAAGGAAGATGAGAGGAGGAGAGAGTGAGAGTGAGAGTGAGAGGAGGGGGAGGCTAATAAGATAAGGTTTAGGTTCGGTGGTAGTGTAAAGGTTGGATGAAGTATGTATAAGTAGTCGTTGGAGTAGTAGAACTGTAAGTAGCTCGCCTGTCGATGGCTGCTGATGTTGAGGCTCAAGACGATAAGTCGCGCTAATGAATCAAACACCCAAGTCTATGGGAGAGCAGCACTACTGTACTGTATGTACTGTATGTAAGAAGGTTGCTGTCCGGAAGTGTCATAAACAGGTAAGTAGAAGTAGTGATGATGATATAGTAACAACTGCACTTCGGCTGAGTAGTGGTGGTACAGCACAGCACAATACAGTACAATAGAAGGGATACCCGGCTACTCTCTCTCAGTGTGCTATACTATGACGGGAACAGCAGTACCGTGATGCTAATACAGCACTTAATTATTCCCTTTGTTTCTTAAGATTTGCTCTTTTATGCCGTGGGCCGCATCGCCATCATGATGGTCCCTGCACACTGCCTTCCCTCCCGCTTCAGAAGAATCCATCCCCATCCCCATCCCCAAGCATGGGAACGCGTACTCGCCACAGTGGCGAATGCAATTGCTAAGCTAAGTAACCATTCGCTTCAATGGACATGCAAACTAACATCCAAAGCCCTATACGCCAATGAAGTCTCCAGCAGCCCGAACAGAAATCAAGATCCGGACGTCCTCCGTCGGCTGGGAAGGGGTGCGATTGGCTGTGCGTGAGCATATGAGCCACCGCCAGCCCGAATTCAAGGAACTCGGCATGAATGGCACAAGCGTCCGATGGGGGGGAAAAAGGAAATAGCCTTGGAACCGGGAAGGACATCGTGAAGCGTACCCGGCGAAGAATTACTCGATGCAGAGATGCAGCTCGATTAGACGGAGGGCTGGATTTAGTTGGCAGTAGTGTAATAAAAGTAGGTACGGAGCTATAAGAGACGGATAATAGTAGATTAATGATATCTTCATCTGTTTTTGGGTGAGAGAAGACTGAGTTTGACCTGTATCTATCTATACCTACCAAACACATATCTAACTTCCCATTGACCTATTCAAACGGAAGAGGCCCTCCGATTAATACCAATGTCTCTATAGCCGCCGTGTGTCTGTCTGTACGACAAGTATGCACTGTACAGAGAGAGTATATATATACACATATATGGATTCTACAAGTTTCAAGTATGCGTCCAGTAGTCCTTATTGGCTAGCTGCTTTTCAACCTCTCTTGAGAAGTATCTGAGAAAGTTAACCATCCATTTCTGTTTATTTTCCAATAACCTTAATAGTCTACCTTTAAAACTCGATCCTAGTCTTCTTTTAATTTGGTTTGTTCGTCCTAATGCTAACTAAGCCTTCAACACCGTTGTTCATCGCCCTTCACTAACCACACCACCTAGTGATATGTGTTGCTCAATAGGAAAACGGCTCTCTACCATGGGAGAAACTAGTCTTAGGTGCAACAATTACAACCTAATATTCAACACGTGACTATCTTCCCTCAACAGAAGCAACGCAACGTCAGGCAAGGTTTAGAAAGCTTAGTATAACGACCAGGAGAATAGGGCGTACACTAAACTTTTAGAGCGGGGCATTGGCATAGGAAGAAAACAAAAGCGATGCGAAGTTTACTTCAGCTATATAATTATGGCATTGTTAGGAAGCATACAGATCAGAGTCCTTGAGGATCTAACATTTCTCTTCTTTCTATACTTGTAAATTCAGGTAAGCTCGTGAAAAGGGGTAGACAGCTGCCACTATAAAGCCCAAAACAAGAAGACTGCCTCGGTCACAATGGCTACTGATTAGATAGCTTCCTTCAGTGTATGTCCGGAAAGGTTTCTCAAATTGTCCCAACTCGCAAATCTATGGTCCTACATGTGGGACAGGCTGAAATCTTGCGCATGATGATGTTCATCCCACGATAAATATTGTTCGCGACGGCATCTGCAGTTCGAGAGCCAGCACATCGGGTGGCGCTTCATCTTGGATCAGCTGGGCGTCGAAACGCCTTTCTTTAACTCAGCCGCAATCAGGGCAGACTTCCCCATAGAATACGCGCCAGGTCGCATTACTTAAGAGGCCGACAATACCGTCTATGAGCCTTCAGAATCCCAAGACACGATGCCTACCAGTCGTCGGCCAGAGAGCCTTCGGGTCCTTTGTCTTGATGGCGGCGGTATCAAAGGTTATACATCTCTCCTTATCCTTAGGCGCATATTCCGCACGATGAAGGCCGAAGGTCAACTGACCGAGATACCAAAACCTTGCGATGTTTTTGATCTTATCGTCGGCACGTCTACTGGGGGCATTATTGCTGTTATGCTAGGGAGGCTTCATATGACAATTGACGAATGCATCACACAGTATGAGCAAGTTGGCGGGCAAGTTTTTGGTAAGAAGCTTTACGGAGGAAAGTTTGGGAAAGCGCTAAAGGGTCTGACGAGTTCGGCATTTTACGATATTAAGATTTTGCAAGAGGAGGTCAAGAAAGTCTTAGATTCAAAGGGGATTGCGCATGATGAAGACTTTCGAGAATCGGGTATACCCACCTGCAAAGTGTAAGTCTTCCGTAACAATCAACTTTTGGACTCGGCTCGATTCCTGACTGTCTCTTTATAGAACTCTCTGTGTAACCAGATCCGAGATTACCAAGCCTGATCTCCTCCGCAACTACGAGTCTCTTCATCCGTCCGCAGAAAACTATGACTGTAAGATATGGGAGGCTGCCAGTGCGACAGCTGCCGCACCAATGTATTTCAAGGGTGTCCAGTTCAACGAGAAGGGCGAAAAGTGGTGCGATGGTGGCCTACGTCGCAACAATCCAATCAATGAGGCACTAGCAGAACTTTCCAGAGAGCGAGACTGGAAAGATAAGAAGGTCGGATGCATCGTGAGCCTCGGAACCGGCGTCGCAAAGAGTTTATCTGTATCCTCCAACCTAGCCAGCATCTTGAAAGGCGCCGTTGCCATTATGACCGATTCCGATGACACTGCTAGAGTCTTTTCATCGTCTGAATTAGGCATGGAGCTGTTCCGAACTAATCGATATTTTCGATTCAGTGTCCCACAGGGAATGCAAGATCTCCAGCTCGATGAGTGGAAGGAAACAGAGAGGATGAGGGCTTTGACAACTGATTACCTGTCTCATGCGGCTAACGGGGATCTACTTGAACGCTGCGCCAAATCTTTGCTGGACCCTGATGTGAACTGTGAGAGGCTATCTTAACAGCTCATTTTCCACGACTAACATGTTCTCCCTTCATTAGTGCATATCGAGATTAGACCCAAGCATTCTCTCATGCCTAATCATCCATGCAACCATTTCCTGGAACGTCGTGACTATGCCGAAGCCCTCCAAACCTTTTTTAGATCCAAGTCACAACTCGCTCAGACATTTGTGCTTTGGGGTATGGGAGGAATTGGGTAAGCCACCGATTTGAAAGAGAACCGTCCATGCCTAACAGCTCAAGGAAAACCCAAATTGCTCTTAAATTTGCACAATCTATGCGGCATAGGCTGTCTGTTTTTTGGATTCGAGCGGATCAATTCACCAACTTTGCCGCAGATTACTTTCAGATACTGAAAGAAATTGATCCTGATAGCGCGGTTGAATATCAGAATGCCGACCTCCAAGACATGTTACAACAAACACGCCGGAAATTAGAATCTACTCCTGATGATTGGCTTCTCATATTAGACAACGCAGACGATCTTGATGCATTCTTGGGAAGAAGTACGCCTGCAAATGCAAAGGAAGATCTTTCAATAAGCACGTTTCTTCCCCGCCACGGACGACTTCTCATTACTACCAGAGACCGTCGATTCCAAGGTACAGTGGCCGCAGCCGCGGACGGTATGTTAGTCGGTCCAATGAGCAAAGATGAAGCCGTCGATCTCTTACTTCGGTCTATACCCGAGTATCTGATCAGAGACCAACATGGGTCTATCGCCGAAGCTCAGCAGCTCGTCAAGGAACTTGATTTCTTGCCGCTAGCTATTGCTCAAGCAGCCGCCAATATCCTAGAACAACAATTAACACTTGCCGAATATGTCAGTTTCTACCAAGATAAAAAGCAGAGAATGGGGCTAATGCAAACCCCAGCGCATGATTTTCAAACTACAGACCCTCGGAACGCTTCACAGTCAGTGAATGTTACCTGGCAGATGTCTTTTGACGTTCTAAAGGAGCTTCATCCTCTATCGGCAACGCTTCTCACATATATCGGCTGCTTTCATTGGAGAAATATTCCACGTGCTCTTCTCAAGCATCTTCCAGAATTCCGAGACCTGACGGAAGCATCCTTTATCCAACTCACCAAAAAGCCACTCAGCTTATCACTGATGAATGAGGAAGAGGCACAGCCTGGCCTTGTTGAATATATGGTCCATCCCCTAATTCACGAAAGAATCCTTAGTCAGCTCACGACAGCCGAACTACGTAGTTATATAGAACCTCTGGTAGAGCTGTTTTCCACTCTGTTCCCATTCGTTGAAAAAAGGGAAAATTCAACATGGCCATTAGCAGTCTATCTTAGTCCGCATGCTCTCCAGATTATGGAGTTATGTGACGAACATAGATTCCGCAGCAAGTCTTTTTCTATCCTTGTTTTACGCTTGAGTCGATTCCTTGGAAACTTAAATCGATTTAGTGTAGCTGTGGACTTAGCAGAGAAAGCTATGGCCCTGGGAGCGGAAGCTTGGGATTCAAATCCTAACATAATGGTGGCCTTTTGGACAAACGTTTGCGCTCAGTACTCCAATGCCTCCAGGTATAAGGACGCTGAGCAGCAATCGCGTGAAGCTGTCGAATGGCTGAACTCCGAGTCGGTTCAAAGTCAATTGGATCCGCAAACGATAATGTCTTACAGATTACGTTTCCAGGCACAATTATGCGAAAGTCTCACATACACCTCGGATCCTGTAAGTCACCGTGAGCGGGAACAGCTGGCAAGAGAAGGCCTTGCCACTGGACTAGTAGACGAATGGAGCCATGAAGGACTGGTTATGAGGCACAATCTAGCACATGCACTCTTTCACCAAGGGAAGCTTGAAGAGGCCAAGGATTTGAACCATGCTTTGCTAGAGTTTTCTGAGGTAGAGGTTAAGAATAACCCCGATCTGAGAAGGAACTATCTGATTATGCTCAATTTGAGATGCCAAATCTTACGAAAATCCCCGAAACCAGATACAATGAGTAGCATAGGTATCTTAGACGCATCACGTACCCAATCTACACTTTGGCCGATCTACAAGGATGTAGTCAATATCCATGAGCGAGTGTTTGAAGAGTCCTTGGAACAGCTCGGTTTGGAGGATATAGACACGTGGAAGGCTATTAACAACCTGGCCAATTGCTTGTCGGAAATGTGTCTATGGCCAGCGTGCGGCCGCATACTAATGCAAGTTCTCCCAGCTGGAATCGAGGCCAAAGTTAAAGCCGAAGGCAAGTTTTCCGTTACGCTTCAGAATGTCACCGAATGTGTAGAAAGATATGCGGACTTTCTAGAGGGCACAGAAGGGAAAGATAGCCAGGCTGCTTCCGGATTTCGTCTCCTCTTGCAGGGCTGGATTACATCCACCGGATTGTCCACAGTTCCTGAATCGGGAAGGAATCACACTACGCTCAACAATTTGGGAGTAAGCCATCAAGCAAGAGGTCGATATGAGCAGGCAGAGGAGGCTCATCTTGCTTCGATAGAGTCTTGCTTGAAACATAATAACACAGTCCCGGCTCTCTATCGATACAACCTCATGCTAGCTATTGCAAGGCAAGGCCGAATAGACGATGCGTTCGCAGTGAGGGAAGCATATCGAGCAGAAATTATGGAAGAAGAAGGAGCATTTGGCGTGTTAGAGCATCGACTAGCAGAGGATGCCAGAATTCGCCAACTTTACGATCATGCTCGAACGTTAGCGGACTCCAGCAAGCTCGACAAGGAGGGTGAATGGTGGCTGGCCAACGAGAGCGAATTACGAAGAGCGGAATTTCGATATGGGATAATTGAAATCATGCCCCAAGCTGCATCTCATAAATCTAACGATAGATCTTGGGGTGGGAAAGAGGCTTTAGCCAGTACTTTCAAAAGGCTAAGACTTCGATAAGATATTTGAAACCTATTCATTATCTAACACAGACATAAGGTGCAATAGGCAGGCCGTAGGGTCTGTAATAGACTTGCAGCTTGCAAGACAATTTTCAAAGGCCTTTTTAAGACAGGTGGCGGAGTTATCAAGCCATCACGTTCTCCAAGTCGAGCTTCTATGTCGAGATTTTCGGCAATGGTCAACAGTAGGGGAATCTAAAGTCAAGTCAGGAGTTCTAGAATAAGACCCATCATGAAATGTTGGTGCCTGATAATATACCTTATATCTCTACCTCGAAATCAACTGTAATTACTCACGATACCAAAATCCGATCTTTGTTATAATATCCTATCAATGACCGACAGCGGCAAAGCAGTGGCCTGTCCCTTGCCACCATTTGAATTTATTTAAGTGGGTTTGGCACTGTGGCTTAATTATAATTCATGAAGATGCCATAGTCAAAGCCGATTGTGAAGATTCTCTCTGTGGTAAAATGATATTCCTGTATTTACAGCAGACAGAGCATGATTTAAGTTAGATGGGAGATTATCAATGCCATACCAATGCAAAGGTCTACTTTGCTGACTGAGTTAATTTATTTAAAGTCAACCGTATTCGCCATGTCAATGAATGAATGAATGAATGTATAAATCTTCATACAATAGATGTTTGGTAACCTTTTGTCTTGGCACAGACGTAGTATTAAAATGTGCGCCACCCCGTAAAGTGGCTGGAGCGTGGCCCTCGGCGTTAGGCTTGCCTTGTCCACGGCGCGTGTCTAACATTCTTAAATAACCCAAAACTTCAGCATTGAATACCAGCAGCATCCATTTGCACATATTACGACTTTTCCGGTTCATGTATTCTCTTACGCCCTCATGATAGACTTACCAATATCTCGGTGCTATGTTTAGTCCCGCTGCAGACGCGTTCCACACGCGTCAAACCCTTACACCACTATCTGAGAGTTCTCTCAATAGCGACAATGCTCTTGGAGATGGGAGCAAAAAGCGGAAGAGAGAAGTCACTACAACAGAAGATTTCTTGAAGACCCCTTTTGCAGTAAAAGTGCGCTTACCTACCCAAGTCTTCTGAGCATTGATTGACCATTGAGACAGCCATACCCAGCCAAAGGCCCTGCCCGTCCTCGGACACTCCAACCACTACTTATGCTACCACGCTCTCATCTACCACTATCGTATCTTGATCTAAATGCTTCCTCTCGCCCACTACCCCACTCGCGGTTCTTCGAGACCACCGTCAAGATTCTGGACTTGGAGGAGAGAATGGGAGGTGAACCAATGGTCTTAGTAGCACGGCTAGACGATGGATTGACACTCTATGCGGTAGAGAGACAGGACCGCGGGCTTTATGTACTTTGTCAACTTGGATCCTGGGTGAACATGGAGCAATTGAGGGCTGTTGCGGTGGTTTCGCGGCAGGAAGTCAAGGCTCTGGAAAAAACCTTTGGGAGCGGTGGAACTGCTACTGCCCCCTTAGCAACTACAGCTTCTAGTATACTTAGTAAGAGGAAACGGTTAGCCATTGATGCTGTGGTGTCAATGGTAAAGCGTCCTTGTGTTGGCCTTGCTACAGAAACTCCAACTTCAGCGGAGCCCTTAACGCCTTCACAATCACAGCCTGCGACGCAGTTGCCAGCTCCTGAACCACCTGTAGATGATATTCCTACTCAGCTTACAGCCACAGAAATATTCGAAACTGTTCGAAATCACTATTTCGAAGCTCTTTATTTATCTAAGGTAAGTTTGAATATACGCAATTGATGAGTTGAAACTGACTGCCAAAGGCTTCGTTGGCATACTTTGCTAAAGGCCCGTTGTCAAGAGCACGCGCGGCTTTCCATCTAGATTATGATTCAACCCTTGATATGAACGAATACATTACCTTCTTAGAAAGTGTTATCTTGTCCACAAATATTATAGAAAAGAAGTACAAAGACGGGCTTCCCAAATGTGTCTCGGAGGTTGATATGCATGATGATAGTGCTGAGGACGCTAAGGGCAAGAAAAAGAGAATTAGCAAGAAGATGAAGCCTGGAAAGACTGGCCTCTATCCGCTGGAAGATGCACTTATAAGGAAATGGTGGTCGGAATGTGATGATGAGATTGAATCAGGTGCTCCTGGAAGCTCACGAGAGCAAATCACAAAATCACGCATTGCGCAGCTACGAATTCGCGAAACGCAACTCCAGATGATCATTATTCTCGAAGTACTTGCTCTCCAACCTTTGGCAGCGACCTCGGATGATATAGCAGGGAATCTGCCAAATAGTCTACCAGTGGGTCCTGGCGACAGTTTGAAAGAAAGCCCTGCAAAGATAAAAAAGACGACACATTTAAATACACTTATAGATGTTCATATTGATCGCCTGTGTATTTGGCAATCGCTTGACTTTGCAGTTGAAACTCCTGTCGAAACCCCTGCTATCACTGCAGGAACACTTGATGGGTCTGGTTCGAAGAGATATACCGACAATATTCTCCGGGATTTTTGTGTCGATATAATTGGACCTTTGTAAGAACCCGTTGACTTATTGCTGAACAAAACTAATCTGGTGTAGTTTCTCGTCCCGACTCCCAGAAAGATGTGCTGCCATAAATCTCAAATTGGGTGGCCCTGTGAACGCGGCTCCCTCTAAACCTAAGTTACCAAAATCTGCCAGCTTTTCCGGCGCCTTGTCCAGCGCTCCTTCCAAGCCTGGAGCTGCAACAAAACGACCAGTTCTCGCGAAACCTCGACGCAGTCTTCAACGAGTTCTTACTGATGATCGGGAACGGAGAAGTGGATCAATCGGCCATATGAAAGCACCAGGCTTAATGCGGTCTGTGACCGATCCAGTGAAGAGGGAAGGTAGCGAAGCACCTTCACTGTCAGGTATACCAATGGCCGACATGAAATCACATCATAACGACAGAAACGGAATTCTTGCGTCCAAACACTTTTCGAGGCGGGAAGTTGACATGAAAAGACTCGCTCCTGATCCTAATTCCAAGGCCTTAAAACAGGCAAAGGCAGATGCAGAGCTTAAAGAGGCGATTTTAGCAATCAAAAAGCCGAACCGAGAACTGGCTGGGAAGTCACTGGCCGAGACTGCTCAAAAAAGAGCCTTGCCTGGCCCACAAGGAAGAAGTAAGTCCCCAATAGGAGTATAGGTTATATTAATGCTAACAGTAAGCAGAATCCAAAAAGCCTGTTCGTAATCCACTTTTTGAAGGCGTCCAAATCACAGCAACTCCTAAAGCGAATCGACAGAAAGATATGTTTGGAAGTTCCAAACGCGCGAGTTTGCCTAAAATGGCGGATGAAATGGAGGATTTTATTCCACCCTCGAGCGCGCCGAGGATTCCACAGTCAGTCATCAGGCCGCGAGCAGAAAGTTCTAGGAATCCATTACATTCAACAATTCATGCCACTCCAACACGCAAGTCATCAATAGCGGCAGAGCGCTCAAATGACATGCTAGGCATATCTGTGGTAGACTATGGTTCCTTGATACAAGCGACACCAACACGCAAATCCTCCGTAGCCTCAGAACGCTCGAGTGGCCTGCTGCCTGTCCCAACAGCAAATTATGGAGCAATTCCCCCGTCATCTCCTTTACAGCAACGTCACTCTAGCTCCGCTCATAATTACGGCATTGTGCCGGATTCAATCACGAGGAACACAACGAGTTCATTTATAGGACGGGAGGTTCAGGAAACTCCAACTAAGAAAAGATTAGAAGCGATGGCACATAGCCATCCGGCACCATTTACAAGTGGCAATAAGGAGAACACGAAGGCAAGAACAGCGTCTAACACGAAAGAGAGAGTTACGGACACGAAAGACGATATCTATAAAACCCTAGGTTGGGATGACGATGATGATGAATTGGCTTAGTGCATTGCACGGAGTGTCGGCTTTGGCATAAATTAACTGAATGCATTCATATGCAGTAAGGCTTAACGAGATAAATGATATAATGATGGGCTGAAAATGAGGGAATTGTAAATATGGGGCTTAAGCATAGCGATGGTGGGTGGGTTTGGTATATCATAGGGGCATAGCATATCGGGTGGATAACTCTTAAGCATTAACTTGGTGTAAATGAACAACTACAAACAATATGCTCTCATGACGTCATGATACTTTCCTTACTCATTCGATCAAAAAGTGGCATTTCGAGCTTGAAGCATAACAAGATCACAAGATCCACTATTGGCTTCTCGCTTAAGCCCCCTATCTTGCTCAGGTTCTCATATCCGTTCACCATCTTCATGCTAAATGCCATACTAAGTATCAAGCATCGCTACCGCACACTAAAAGAAAGACTAACAACATGAGACATTTAACATGGTATCCGACATTAACGGATGTTAAAGCTTTTTTTTAGCAAGAGCGGTTTACTCCGTAACTCGAACGTGGAGATTCTTGTGGTTAATACTGCAGTTAGTAAAGTAGTCAGATATGTAACTCCCGCAGTAGAATTATGCCTAAAATCGATAGTATTCTGCTGGGAGAGGGAAACGAGCTTATATTAGTCGTCACATCTCTTCTCTTGGATAGTTACTCGGGGTGAGTATGAAGTGTGGAGCGTTTATGGCAAAACCTGCTCAGCAAGCACAATTTTCTCATGTGGATTGCCTTTAATGCCTTCCTCTTTCCTTTTTCTTCTACAAATATCCCTTTACGTCGGGCATTGACCTTGTTGTTGTCACAAAAGAATTTTCCAAAGATGCGTGTTCAGACCGGAGGTATATATTCGTTACCTCGAATTCTTCAGTTGCAGAAAACTAACAAATGACAGCGTTGGCCATTTTAGGCTTTCTATCCACGGCGGTGATATGCGCACCAACTTCTCTCCAAGAAGGTGTCAGCAGCTCTGATCACTGTGAGAAAATCAGCCAATACTGTAGCTATGTACATTGCAATTCCGTCAGTGCCGCTAGATCATACATGCAGTGCTTGAACGCATGCCAAGCAGCGATGAGTCAATCTAATGGCCGTGAACAATTCAACTGTTCTAGTTTGGCTGAAAAGCGAGAGGAGTCTATCGAGGATGAGGTTACGGCTGTCGACCTCCTACAAGGTGAAGGCACCCCGAGCTCTGACTTCTGTGGATTTGCTAAGCGAGCCTGTAAACTGAAATGCGCTGGCCATTGCGGAGATCTGAACACTATGTTTAGTCCTCAGTGCAACGGCTCGGTCTCGGAGGATATGTCGTCATGTACCTCCGAGTGTCGAGATCAATGGGAGAAGTGGGAAGAAATCAAAAAGCTGAACTGCCTTAAATCTTCTGATAAGGCAGAGGAAACCACCGAGACCGTGGCTAAGGTCGAAGATGGGAAACATGCGCCAGAGGATGCAGCAGTCGCCGAGTTTGAGACTGAGAGCTTTAGGCCAAAACTTCCTACCAACTGTGA
>Ga0247734_1001559_pt1 | contig 17217 bp, 14 predicted proteins | sample UWRJL103311B2_FD_180933 | JGI IMG/M metagenome (GOLD analysis project Ga0247734, IMG submission 180933) | Plant litter microbial communities from Arlington Agricultural Research Station in Wisconsin, United States - UWRJ-L103-311B-2 | ecosystem: Environmental > Terrestrial > Plant litter >... | reverse complement strand
TCGTATATCTTCAGAGTCTAACAGTGGTGCGTAACTTATCGCAGTAGGTGGTTGGCTCGGAAATGATGGCAAAAGGGGTGGATAGTTCACCAGTGGAGGTTTTTCAACAAGTGATGATGCCATTGTTATGATCTATTCTTCACATATTTTGAACAAGACTTCGGAAATTCAAAACAATAAGTAGATTAGAGTTCTTGAGTTTACGAAGGAACGAATTGCAAGTTGTGGAACGTAAGTGATTATTTAGGCAGACATAAATCGGCAGCCCGAATACACGTGACCTTCCAATCCCCCAATAGTACGGAGACTTTTCCAACGTTATAATGCCAGCACATTTGTTCAATTTAGACCTAGAGGATGAAATTTCACATCATCATTCTCGATATGTTCGGATGTGGATTCCTGAATCTCGCAAGTTACTTCTTGGCATGCCAAGTTATTCTCACACTGCTATTGCTAGAGTTTGAACACTAGTTTTACGTTTAAAGGATGAATACTCAGCTTGCCGAGTTGCCCCAATTCGTCTCAGTCTATGAAGCCTTTTAGTAGCATTCTATCAATATGTTGAAAGACCTTAAAATATATGTAAAGACTGACTACTACACATCTTTACAGTTGACTTTTCCGTTTTGACTAAAGAAACTCGATTTAAAACCCTCAAAAGTACCATTCCTGCAATTTCTGTTCGTTAACTCGTCTATAAACATTATTCAAGCTCTCGGCTCGTTGTGATACATTACAGCTTGCCTATGGTCTTATCTTGAGTAGCAGGATATAATTCTCAAAAGGATTGGAGTATCCAACCACCTCAATGGCCGCACCCGCTTCCAAAGCACATTTCAATCGTGACGAAAACAGCTCAAATTTTACAAAGAGAATTATTACTGACGGAGGGGCTTATTGGTCTCAGTGCGTACTGTGAGTAGAATTGGCATCGAAATATACGACGAAATAGTACCAAACGAATAGTGATGAGTTCCACACATATGAGTATGTGTACTAGCATGAGTATTCTCAAGAGGTGATTGCGCGAATCAAGTGGCATAAAACCATCCCAGGCTTACGCCTAAAACCCACACGTTGGTCTTTGCCAGTTTCTAGAGATAAATGATCGAGCTCCCCCAATTGCATGCGGCCTTTTTCCAGACCATGTACAGTACAGTACAGTACAGTACATGTCCAAATAAGGCCCAAAACCTTTTCTTTCAAGATATTTCCCTAAGAGGACCGCCCAAGCCTTTTTATTTACCAAATCCTTTGCTGAACTGAAGTAAAATCCCGCGGAAACCAATGGCTTTGTGTCGATCCAGAAGCGGGGGTAGTATCCTGCAGATTCCCAGTCTGTGATTCCGTTAATCTCAGCCTCGTCTGGCACTAGAATGTTTGTGGGCCCAAGATTGCCGTGGTAGAAGTGAAAAGGTCCCTTCACCTTAATCTGTGTATCAGGATTTTGCTTTGTCAGATAAGCCTGAAGTTCTTCTTGCGACAGTGGTCCGAGTAAATGCGGTACCCAAGAAGGCAACGCAAAATCCCTATCATGTGTGAGATAGGGATTAAAGGACGGCACCGTGAGATGAATTCTGGAGCTTCTGTGATTTATAAAAGGCAAAAGCTTCGCAGAAGGTGGCCACTATTGACGCTACGCGCTGGTGTTGATTATCCGTAAGCGTAGGCCATGTTTCGTTCAGAGTTTTCCCCTCAACTACCGCAAGAACCGTTCCACGCCTTGTCTACCCACGAGCAATAACCGTTCGGCGCTGGCAGAGAAGACACGGCTTTCATCGCGAAATCTATGTGATTTGACTCTGCATCCATCCCTTCACACCATGCCTTGACCTTGAAGTACGCGCCTCCAAACCGCCAGCATACAGCCGACGAGCCAACACTTTATACTCTATCTTCCTCAGCTTCTTGCTCATTAGGCATTCCCGAGTATAGCTCTTGCTCTGATGCAGTCATCGGCCGATTGCTGAATGTTGCACCGTCTTTGTCCGTTCATGTCGCGATTCGTTCTGTCGCAGGTGTACAGTTTCTCTCGCACATCGTCATTGAACCAAGCGCCCAACTGGTTAGCTTAACATGTCTAATAGAAAGCTCACATCTAGGTGTCATATCATTATAGAGTTATTTGTTTGAGGGGGGTTAGCGTGGAAAATTGCTTACCAGTAAACCATAGTGATTAAAGTGAGCACCTAACAGCTTGATCAGCTGTGAAGCTTGAAGCTGTTTGGTGGGAAGAGACTTTTTGGAATATAATTACAAAATTATGACCTACAAACAGGTCAACTATGATATGTGAGATGTAATGCGTGGCTGTGCTGCCATTGCGTCCTTTGTGGAAGGATAAGAATAATGTGAGGGAGCGGTGGTGTCGCCTAGCGGCATCGGGAGCACATGAGGCTCGCGTGTCACCACCATGTGAACGGACGGTCTCTTTTTGAATTTTTCGGTTTTCCACATTTAAAAAGGACCAAAAGTGCCTATGTATTTTTGCACTTATGGGTTGTATAATTTAGAAAATATTGATAAACTTCAGGTAAGCCCCGATAGTTTTTCACTGGGCATAAAAATAACCAGACATATCCTCGAAGCTATTGGTAAATCAATCTGGAGTCTAAATGGCATCGGAAACTTTCATGGGAACTAATCATTAGCATTTCTATCTAACAGTAATTAATTTGCTGCAGTCACGCCAATACAGACACATAGTATCTAAAGGAGCACCCGGGTGAAATCAATGGCTCAAACTTATGCTATTTCCACCATCACTTTGCTAACCTTACATGAGGCAAACCCCTTCCCAGGTTTTGATATTTTACTCTCAAAGTATCCAATGAAATATTTGAGAATTTGAAGACCATGATAGAGATCAAAAACGTATTAAAGTAAACAACATGGAGGAACAGGGAAATCCCACTATGGCGACCGGACCCGAGTATCACATAACCCGACCACATTAAACCCATGTCCCAAGGTCCAACAACGGTGCAGCCACGGCTTACAATCATTAAATAATGTAGAATATCGTACGGAGGGCCCAGAAAGAATAGAATCTCTATCGCTTTCTCCAGTTTTGTAGGGTTTCCTGAATGTCCTGTACACATTCATTCAACTAGGGTGGAATTTTCCATCCGAGCTACTACTCTGATCTTCAAAAGCATTATTCTATCAATAACCCAATTTTGATCTCCCCAGTAAACATATCCCAGCTAGTGAATTTAGTTGCTATCGGGACTTTCCTCAAAGCCTCAACAATGGCAGCGTCAGATTTATCTTCCACCCCATTCCCCACCTACCCGTTCCAGCGAGCAAAAATCAACCACCAGCGACCTCCCCCTCCAAACACAGACGAAGTTAAAACGATACCCGAACTTATAAACTTCAACGCTAAACACAACGGCAATCACGTTTTCTGCTTGCAAGCTCGAAAAAATACAGACCCGCTAGCAGTTACACATTCCGAACTCAAACAAGCTGTGTTGGGGTGCTCAGGATGGCTTACAGAAAATATAAAAGGGTTTCAGCTGCCATTTAGAGATGAGAGTGGAGTAGTAGTGAAAGGAAGGCCTGTTGCGTTGCTTATGGAAAGCGATGTAGGACTTATTATATATTTGGTATCGCTGCTAAGTCTTGGTGTGCCGGTAAGTAAAGCTGGACAAAGGAATTAAAAAGAACTGAACTAGGACTGAAACTGATTTGACTCAGCCTGTACTTCTATCAGCACGGTTAAGTCCAACAGCAGTCCAGCATCTGCTGGTTGAGACTAATGCATGCGTGATGATAGCATCACCACGCCTCCAAAACAAAGCCCAAGAAGCTTTAGGACTTTTCTCTGACTCTGGGCCACGGCCTGCTTTATATTCTCAAGTTCCCTATGAGAGATTCCTCACGTTATCAGAACAGACACTAGGAGTAAATCTTGGCTCGCCTGAACATTATGTTGCTGACACGGACCGGAATGTTTTGATACTGCATTCCTCAGGTACGACGGGATTGCCAAAGCCGCTTTTTATGACGCATAGATATACGCTTTGTTTCACAGCAGCTCATGATTTCCCCAATGAGCAAGAGGCACAAGCTCTCGTCATTTCTACACTCCCCTTGTATCATGTACGTACGCCCATCATGACCTCAAAATCTAATATACTGATAAGGGATAATAGGGATTCGGCTTGGTTGCTCCATGGCTGTCTTTGGGCATTGGAAAACCGTTCTGTCTTCCAATATCTGGAACCGTACCCAGTGGGTCTGCTATAGAAAGTCTCCTCAGGACTACTGGAGCCAAAGCATTAATGACGGTACCTTCAATTCTACAGGATATCTTTCAGCTCCCTGATGAACGAGGAATCGATACTCTATTACCATTGCAATTCGTTGCTTTTGGTGGCGGACCCCTTAAAGAGTCTATCGGTGACAAGTTATGTGCTGCAGGGGTCAAACTTCTTAATCACTATGGTGCGACAGAAGTCGGTCCTATGGCAGCATTTTTCACGCCGCCCCCTGGATATAACTGGCGATACTTTCGACTTCGGAAGGACATGAACCTCGATCTACTCCCAGTTGACACCCCAAAAGGTGAATCTCAACGCTACAAATTGACTGCGCATCCATTTGGCTGGGGCACTTCACTCGAGCTTCAAGACCAGCTCTTTACTGATCCACAAAGCCCAGGAATAGATTTTGCAACCTTGGGACGGAAGGATGACTTGATTGTGCTCGCATCAGGAGAAAAAGTAGTCCCTGCTATCCTCGAAACCATGCTCTCCGAATCAAGTGCCGTGAAAGCTGCTCTCGCGTTTGGGGAAAATCAGTTTGAGCTTGGAGTGATCGTGGAGCCAGCTTATGAGCTATCTACTGAAAGTGTGGAAGGATTTAAAACCCTGATTTGGAGCGTGGTTATGGAAGCGGGGGATAAGATGGATGCGCATGCGAGGATCTCAAGCAAGGATGCGATTGTGATTGCGAGGCCAGAGAAACTGCTTCCAAGGTCTGATAAAGGATCAATTATGCGGAGAGAGGCATATAGAGTATTCGAATCGGAGATAACGAAAGCGTATCGGGATTTGGAAAGCTCGACTATTGGTAGCTCAATTCCACAGTTGGACACGGGGAATTTAGAAGAGGGGATCACAGATCTAATTCAGACCTACCTTAACTGGCGGATACCCACTGGGGAATGGGGAGTCGAGGATGATGTTTTTGAGCTAGGAATGGATTCACTGCAGGCATTACGGCTGCGTCGATTTTTGCTCACTTCCTTTCCTCCCACCCGCCTTCCTCCAGACTTTGTATATCAGAATCCGACAGTGAGAGAAATGGCGAAAACGCTGAAAAAGTCAAGTCTTACAAATGGAGTCAACGGACATGCCATTAACGACAAAGAACGAATCGATGAATGCGTACGAGAATTTTCTGTGCCCAAAACACTCGCCAACCAGAAAATCAAAGGAGCAGCCATTCTCTTGACAGGAAGCACCGGAAGTCTGGGCTCCTATATCCTCGCCCACCTCGCCTCTCTTCCTACCGTTTCCCGCGTTATTTGCCTAAACCGTCCACACCTCTCTACACAGCACGTCGACGCCCAAACACGACAGCGGCAGTCATTCGCCACCAAGGGAATCAACATATCTCCTGAACAATGGGCTAAAATCAAATTCCTACAAACCACAACCGCTAGCTCTTTCCTCGGTTTGCCAGAGTCCGAATATGCGTCTCTCCGAGCTCAAGTCACGCATATATTGCACAACGCATGGCCTGTTGACTTCAAACGTGCCCTTCCCTCATTCAAATCACAGTTTCAGACCCTTCAAAACCTGCTCCTCCTCTCACAAGATATCAAACTCTCTCGGCCTCAAGTAAAGCCACGCTTCATGTTTATCTCCTCTATTACAGTCGTAGGCCAATACGGCTTCGTGAACGGGGGTCGAATCATCCCCGAAATCCCCATAACCGATCCCAAATGCACGAATCCTTTTGGATATGGCCAAGCCAAGCTAGTCTGTGAGCAGATTGTCGCCAATGCTGCGTCGGAGTTCGAAGGTTCATTCGAAGCTTGTAGTGTGAGAATTGGGCAGATGAGTGCAAGTAGCGGGAGCGGTTATTGGAACCCAGATGAGCATATGCCTGCGTTGGTGAAGAGCAGCAAAAAGGTCGGGGCGTTGCCAAATATTAAAGGGGTATGCTTTCTTCATTTCATTACTCATAAATTAATAACTTCGAATTTCTTCCTCTTCCCTCCTCTCCATACTGTGCACTGATTAACCTCGAAACAGACACTCTCTTGGCTCCCCGTCGACACAACGGCTACCGTTCTCGCCGAGATTCTGCTCTCTCCCGCCTCCCTCAAGCCTATTTATCATCTGGAGAACCCCGTCCGCCAATCATGGCACGATGTTTTGTATCATCTCTCGACCGTCCTGAATATTAATCAGAAAGTAGAAATCAAGGAGTGGACCGAGAAGGTGATAGCAGCGGATGATGAAGGCAACCCGGCGAAGGTGCTGGGTGATTTCTTCAGAGATGACTTTGAATATATGGCTGGTGGAAGTGTAATCTTAGATACTGCTAACGCGAGAGGTGTAAGTAACACCCTGGCGAAGGCGGATATGGTAAGTGAGGCGGATATTGGGAGATGTGTAGACTTTTGGAAGAGGGAAGGGTTCCTACAATGAGAAAAGATTGCAGTCTTAGTTAGGAAAGCAATTTTGGATCAAGGCCCGAAGACAGGTTAAAGGTTGGGAGGAGCAATATTTCAATTCAGAAGGGCGAGACTATTGAATCTGCATCAACATGCACCTTAAATGACTTTTCAGAGCGCGGTGTGCGGTCCCAAAGATGCACGAAAGGTTACTTACCCAGATGTCTCCTTTGATAGCATTAACGCGCCAATCTATGGCCGTCATCATTGAATTTTTAAAACTAATGCGATCCCCATAATCAATCGAGCTCAACTCTCTGCCATGGTATGCAGTTTCTCGTAATTGGGTACTTAGTTATTGGTGTATATCACAGGACGATTTACTTGGCATTTCAGCACTTCTAGAGGATAACTGAATCCAAGCGAGAGGTCGAGAGGTTCTTTTTGTCTGTGGCTACGGGTTGTAGAGTGGGGATGGAGTGGTTAAGGGGATATTACAAATTAGAGAAAGATTGGAAAGCGGGCCTTTGTTCAGCAGTTGTAGGGAGTATCTCTTTGAGTTCGGTTAGATATTGCCGGTTTGGGCTCGGAACCGAGTTTGGGAATAGCTGGAATAAACTCAATGGATATACGATTGTGCCCTCCCTGAGACTTGCATCTCCAGCGATGGTGAGGTTACTACTACTACAAATCTATCTTTAATAAAACTAAATACAAAGAAAATTAAGATCCATTCTTGATATCATCGGCAATCTTCTCAGCCAAAGCATCTGTATTAGTGTTAGAAGTGTGCTATACTCAAAGGGAGAAATCCAAGTCTAGACCGAACTTGGAATCTCACTTACAGATAGTGGCCATGGGGTGACCCGGAGGAAGGAAAGGGAACGCCGAAGCATCCACAACTCTGACTCCATTAACGCCGATGACTTTGCCTTTCGAGTCCACGACCGCATTGGGATCGTCGACTTTGCCCATCGAGCAAGTAGAAGAGGCATGAGAGACAGTGTTCCAGCTCTTCCCAGCGAAATTAATGATCTCTTCATCGGTTTCAACATTAAGCTCCTTGCCAGGAAAGAATTCCTCTCCTACACGAATAGGGTCGAGGGCTTTGGTCTTAAACAACTCTCTCGCACGTCGGTATGCAGCAACCAACACAGCTTTGTCGGTTGGATGCGTAAGCCATTGTGGATTGATCAGAGGGTGATCTGCCGTGTCTGCCGAGCTGATGCTGATGTTACCGCGAGACATGGGAGTGATCACTGATACGGCTACACTTGCATACTGCTTGCCATCCTTTGGAGAAAACACTCCATTCTCGAGGTTTCCGAAATAAGCGTTGACAATCAAGAACTCAATTTCTGGCCAGTCTTCTGGGAATGTGGCAAGGTCTGCCAGAACATCTGACGAGAAGTTCTGTCTATATGACTCGGGAACTTTCTCCCACCCTGAAAAAGCACATTCTTAGGACAGGTTCCAATGAAGGGACTCATTCAGGTGACAACATACCAAGGATATCCGAGCCGGTGTCGGTTAGCATTCCTGTTCCTTTTTGAAGAAACAGATCTGTCTGCTCTTGAGCGAATTTTGGATCGTTCAACGAAGACACGGTAGTTAGATCGACAGCATATGTAATGCCACCAAGGACATGGTCCTACAAACACGAGTTAGCACACGGATTCTTGGCATATGGCTGAGTTTGAGGAAACGTACCTGCATGTTCTGGCCCACACCTGGGCGGTCTGCAACCACAGGGATGTTGTGTTCCTGCAGCAATGCAGCTGGGCCGACACCAGAAACCATCAAGATCTGTGGAGATTGGAAGGCCCCGGCAGAGACAATAACTTCCTTTTTTGCCGTTAAGAAGTACTTCTTTCCCATAGTATCTACTGAGACCCCAGTTGCTGTCTTATTTTCATCAAACACGATGTTCTTCGCCATCGTTGACGGGAAAACATAAATATTGTCCCTTGACAGAGCTGGCTGCAAATAATGTGTCTCTGAGGATGCTCTGGTACGCTTCTTTTCATCAACGGCAAGCAGCTGATAAGCATATCCGATAAGGGACCCATCCATGAATCCATTAATGGGCTTAAGACCAAGTTCGGTGAGCGCTTTCTCACACCAGGTGGAAAATGCATGGGAGTAACGGGCCCAGGTGACGGATAATGGCCCGTTTGTCCCTGAGGATGCCGCGTTATATAGAGTCGTAGCGTTGATTCTTGCCTCGGTATCAGGTGGAGTGAGATGAGTGGATTTCACATAATACTTTGCGAAGTTGTCCCAGAGGTAGTCATTGTCGCCAACCGTGTTTGCCCACATCTCCATGCTCTGTTTCGTTGCACCATGATAAGTCATATAGTTTCTACCCGAACTACCACCAAGGCATTTTCCACGCGCATAGTGCGTGCTCTGGCCCAGGAAGCCCTGTATGGGTTGACAGGTTAGATGATTTGCTGGTCTCGAAATATAAAGGGTATACTTTACTGGTTGTGGGGTGGTCATGAAGCCCCAATCGACCAATGGGTTGACCTCATCAGCATTTTTGCCACTCCACCAGGTATCAAACAGTGGAACTTCACTGAAGTTGCTGTTGCCGATCTCATAGAAGCTTCCCGCTTCAATGACAGCAACAGAAACTGCAGGGTTCTCAGACAGCCGTGCTGCTACTGCCAGCCCTGCAGTTCCTCCCCCAACTACTAAATAGTCAAAGGTTTGATTTAAAGTAGCTCCAAACGACGAACTAAGTAGTTTCCGGGCTCGAAGGTTGGTCTGTTGGTCGGTCGTGAGTGGTATCGCCGCAACATAAGCAAAGCTTAAGGAGAGCAAAACTCTAAGAGAGTACTGAGATCTGAACCACATTTTCAATGACCCAAGGAAGACTGAGCGTGTCCAGAACCGTAATTGCGCGGTTTCAGTATTTATATGTATTCAAAACTTTTAACCACCACAGAATTTCCAGACTCGGGTCCATGGCTCAGCCGTCTTCAAGAATAGAACTTCGAACTAATATTTCATCTCAAATTTCCTGGCTGTCCAATACACATTGAAAAAATCGATGTTTCTGTGCCGTAGGAGCTCGACTGCTAGGCTTTCCCGCGGGATCGTGGTCGAAAACCGGCAACGGCGCAAACCGGGTTCCCTGAGTGGCCCGAAGAACGGGTCAATACTATCCCGCTTGCTATCGTCTCCAGTTCGGGTACTTGATGTTATGTACTGGCTGAGTTATCCATATCAGCTGATTGACATTGTTTAGTATAACCAATGAAAACCCCGGTCTTAACCTTGCTGCAAATACACTAAAACTTCTTAAAATAAACCTACGGGTGGACCACTGTTTCTTAGGAATTGGTGGTAGAGAACCCGGTTTGGAGAAAGGGTTCATCCGCCATACTCGGGTCCATGAGTAAGCACCAAACCCGCTTTAAGTATCTGCCCTTGTAACTCAGAACACACTCTACTCGGAAATTTGATTACACTAGTCGTAGCCTTACAATAAAAGTTTTTTTGCTCCAATTCCATAATGTCATCCTTAACTGAGCATGCTGAGAGGATCCTAGCACTAGCAAAGAGGCTGGACCAACACGCTGCTGAGAATGGGCTTCAACCAACATCGTTTGACACGAACACGTTGGCGGGTCTTCCCGCGGATCTAGAGAAGGTTCGGCGTGAATTGGTCGACTCAAACCAGATACTGAAGCGTCTTGCTCTAGGCCCGGTTGACATGTACATGGAGATTTTGTTCACGGTGTGTTACTGGATCAACCACAGATTCATCATTTTATATTTGCAATTCCGCAACCAACCAGCTGACAAATGTCCAAAGTTCACTGATCTACTTAGTATTCGTTTCATCTACAACTATAACATTGCAAAGCATGTGCCTATAGATGGAGATATTTCGTTTGCGGATCTTGCGGCTGCAATAGGGCAGGATGAGATTCTGGTACGCCGATTCGTGCAGCATGCTATGGCAAATCACATATTTTCGGAGAGGCGGGCTGGCTACGTTTCGCATACAGCAGCATCGAAGCTTCTAAAGGAAGATCCTGAGGCTATGGACACCGTTGGATTTCTCATTGATGATATCGCACCAGCATCGGTCAAAGTGATCAAAGCTCTGCAGAAGTGGCCAGGCTCTGGCGAACCCACAGAGACTGGTTTCAATATAGAAGAAAATACTAGCGACCCTTTTTATATCCACATTGGCAGAGATCAGGAGCGTGCACGAAGATTTGGTGCAGGTATGCGCTTCATGTCTCGCGGTGCGCTGTACGACATCCAACACTTGTTACAAAATTACGACTGGGCGAGGATTGACCATCCTGGCGGTCTGGTTGTTGATCTTGGTGGTGGTCACGGCGCTGTAAGTCGCGCTTTAGCCGCTGGGACACAACACCTGCACTGTATTGTCCAAGACCTTCCAGGGACCGCTGAGGAAGGCGCAAAACTTCTTGATCCAAAACTCAAAGACCGTGTAGAGTTCATGGCTCACGATTTCCTGCAGCCCCAGCCGATTCAGTCAGCTGACGTTTATTTCTTCCGTTTCATTCTACACAACTGGTCTGATAAATATTGCACTATCATTCTTCGGAGTCTTATCCCAGCGATGAAAGCTGGATCACGAGTAGTTATTTACGAGTTCCTCATTCCTGATGTGGCGAGCACGTCCTGGTCCCAGAAGCATGGCCGGTGAGAACAGATTTTCCAAACCCTGAATGCCCTTTCAATAGAGACTACATCCCATGCTGACCCAAAGTGCACAACTAGAAACCTGGACATGGTCCAAGCATCTTGCTGGAATTCGATGGAGAGAACTACAGCTGATTGGAAACGCCTATTCGCAAGCGTAGATCAAAGGTATAAGTTCTTGGGCACAAGGACTCCAGATGGGAGCTCTATAGCAATAATTGAAGCCGTGTATAACCCTTAACCGAATGATGGCATATAGCAATCAATAATATATTTTATATGTATCTATCTTATTGCACCTCAACTCAATAAATTATTCCATTGTGAGGTCTCCACCATACTCACATACGGTTATTTACATTTAAAACTCTGTCAAGAGTAGAGTAGTGTGACTAGGATGTACGGAAGAAGTACGAGGGGCGTTGCTTACCACGTGGGTACAATACTAGATCAAGTAGCTACAGCCGATTAGGAACTCCTGCCCCTGCATCATCATACTGTACTAGTCAGTGATGGGGCAAACAACCTTATACGAAATACGATGAGTTTGAAAACGACCTTGACACAACTACAAGTTAAACCTATAGGGGGATCTTTTGAACATCTTCTGGCACAGGCTTACTGTCACATATATTATAGGCGTAGTTCACACTTACAATGTTGTGTGTACGTTATATTCGCCCACTGAGTGCCACTTAGGTAACAATCAAGTCTCTTCCAAAAAATGTTCACTAGTACACTAGGATTGCCCCCACTAGATCAGCTATCATATGATTGATATCTAAGCTTTATGCGAAGGTTGAACCGTTACTAACTACCAAACACGCTAAGTCCAGCAGACCTAGTTCGGTGTTTTGGTAAGCTGCATTGTAACTGGAGATTATTAACCTATTCTCAATGCAGTAAGAACATGCGAATTGAAACCAGGAACCGTGCCGCTGGATCTGTAGTCCCAGGGGCCTTGGTTAGCTCGCTACTCGGGTCCTCAAGGTACTCGGCTCCCATACAAGCTGGGATCGCTAATGAACATCAGTGGATGAATTTCCGAATGCACAATAGAGCATTCATTCCAAACCTAACGTAACGGTATGATCTCGAAGTTTTCTACAATTGAAGATTCCACATTATTCAAGGGCGAGAGTTCCGTATCCCCGTAGAGAATTCTTTAGATATGTTCTTAGCGGCCCAGATAGAGGCGGTCGTCAATCTGTTTGGACAAAGTGCTGGGCATTTACTACTTAGTATACTTCTAATCTTACTCGCTTGGTGTATTTTCAGCTATCTCCATTTACGAAGAATCCCCGGGCCGCTCCTTGCATCTATCTCAAACCTTCCTCGTCTTTTCTGGGTGGTCAGCCGCCGCGCACATCTACAGCATATAGCATTACACAAGAAGTATGGAAAACTAGTGCGGATGGGGCCAAATATGGTCTCAGTCGCGGATCCAGCAGCAATTCCCATCATCTACGGTTTCGGACAAAAGTTCATCAAGGAAAGTCACTGCTTCTCTTACACTTTGCCACAACTGTTCTCTTCATATCCTAATAGCCAAACAGTCCGACTTTTACCATGTCATACTTCCAGTCTCCCAGGGCAAAATAATACAAACAGTTTTCGCTACCCAGGATGAGGAAACACATCGCCAGCTGAAACGACCCATTGCAGCCATTTACTCAATGAGCAACCTCGTTTCTTTTGAGTCTTACGTTGATTCTACGATGAGAACGTTCTTCAACGAGATTGATAACCGGTTCATGCATCCCGAGAAAATCTGCGATTTTGATGTTTGGCTGCAATATTTCGCATTTGATGTTATTGGTGAAATCACTTTTTCGCAACGATTAGGATTCTTGGAGCGGGGTGAAGATGTGGATGGTATTATGGCCTCAATTTGGCACAATTTTGAAAGAACTTCTTGGGTTAGTATTGCCACTCTCTCCTGCCTTGCTCATTAGTCCTCATCTGACTACAGGTTGGACAAATGCCATCGCTTGATTACATCTGGCATAAGAACCCTATACGTCTAAGATTACAAGCGGATAGCGTCACATCACCTATAGTCGCCTTTGCACTTGCGCGGGCACAGGAAAGACAAGGATCGGGAAAAGTGGCGGATGGCTCGAAAGAAATGAACAACCGAGACTTTCTTTCCCGATTCTTAGAGGTCCTCGAGAAAGACCCCACAATCCCACGGTGGTACGTGACTGGATAGCCAACATTCAAAATTACAATCTCGACCCTAACTTTGGAAAATTTAGGGCTCTTACGGCTTGGACCACCTCTAATGTTTTGGCTGGGAGCGACACCACTGCGATCACACTTCGTACGATCTTCTTCAACCTCTTAAAACACCCGGAGACTCTTCAAAAGCTCTTAGAAGAACTAAAGATTGCGCGGAAAGAGGGTAGGCTTTCTGATCTCGTATCCTGGAAGCAGTCAAGAGACCTTCCTTACCTGGATGCCTGCATCAAAGAAGCAGGAAGACTCCATCCTCCTTTCGGATTACAACTCGAAAGAATTGTTCCTCCCGAAGGCGTCACAATCTCTGGAGAATTCTTTGAAGCCGGTACCGTAGTGGGAATTAACGCATGGGTGGTACATCGAGACGTAGAGACATTTGGAGAAGATGCTTCAAGCTGGCGACCAGACAGATGGCTTGGCGATCCCAGCAGCGTTTCTAAAATGGAACATGCCTTGCTTACTGTACGTATCTCATCTATCAAATTTGTTCATATTCAGGTGTCACTGACACTTTCTCTTCTGAAAATAGTTTGGTGCAGGCCACAGAGTGTGCATCGGCAAAAACATCTCGCTATTAGAAATGTACAAATTAGTACCAACAATGATACAGAGATACAATGTAAGCACCTCAGACAGCCGTTTCCTAATTTACATTCCTTCGTGGATCAATCAAGACTAACATAATAACATTTGAAGATTGAGCTGGTCGACCAAAAACAAGAATTGCACGTAGAGAACCGATGGTTTGTAGCACAGACGAACTTCCCGGTGAGATTCAAGAGGAGAGATATATAGAATATGATATATAGTCAACTATATTAAAGCTAGGCGGTCATATATACCAGCATCCCCCAGGATATTCATTTTCTCATCGCTCTCATATTGCATTTGCAATAAACACTAGTAACTGTTTTGTTATTGACACTGTATGCAAACGACAAGTTAACATATCGTGGTGTATTCATTTTGTGCAAAATGGAACTATAGAATTAATACAAATTTAGGTCTATTATGAAAAGCCTAAAATACTATTGATGTGTGTGCTAAACAGAATAGGATTTTTGCGACTCTAATCTTATAGAAGATCCTAGTTGAGAGGATAAAAATGCTCTAGTTCTTACGTGCCATATGAAAGTCACATGAATATTGTTGTCTAGTTTACACATCTAAATGTACATTGCTTCACGTCCTACCCTCTAGGAGTTGATGTTCATCTTCTTGCGCTTCAGAAATAGAGAAAGCACCAGACTGATGGCTCCACTCATAATCGTAATGATATACGCATTGTTCAAGCTGCTCACAATGATTTCTACAATTTGTCGTCTGACGCCTGGATCAAGAGAATCCAATATCGCTACACTAGTTCGCAAGACAATGCCCTGAACATCTGTCCTTGAAATATTCGGCAAAACAGCTGCAATGCTATTCATAGCTGTGTTGAGAAAGATGCTATTTGCAACCGCGAGTGCGATTCCGGAAGCGGCAAGCTGTGAATATGTGATAAACCCCACCGCAATTGGAATCAAGACTGGCTTGACTTGAGACTGAGCAGCCGTAAAAACAAGAGTGACGTAAAGTCCGGCGCCAGTGCCAATCAAGATGCTGTACCCATACATCTTCTCGTTGCTGGTAGTGATATCCACGGTGTAGAGAAGTGAACTGCCAATAAGGCCTAGAGCAGAACCGCACAACATCCAGGGCATATATCGTGGGCTATACTTCATCCAGACACCAGTACCCACAATTGTTGAGACGAGGAATGCTGTCAATGGTAAGAGTCTAACCCCAGTCTTAAGAGCCGTGTCATTCTTGGCGAACTGGAAATATAATGGAATGAAGTACATTGGAATGAAAGTCAAGATCGAAGCGCAAGCCTCGATTATAAATAGCAACATTAACTCCTTGTTCCACAGGAATGGAATGGGAAAGGAGCGGTTTTCCACTGTCGTGCCAAGACAGTAGACTTGCTGTCCACCGAATGCAATAATAGTCACTCCGAAGACCACGAACAACACTATTATCTGCGTACTCGACCACGGATAGAGAAGACCTCCAAAGCTGATAGCCATCAAAAGGGACGTCATGAAAGCTATCATCAAAATGGTCCCTGGAATGTCAATCTTGTTCGCGCGTGTTTTCATTGCAACTCCACGTGTGGGGTCACAGGTAGGAATGAGCCAGCAACAAATTGGAATCGCCACACCACCAATGACAAGATTGATGTAGAAAGCCCACCTCCAAGTGGCACTGCTGTTTGTAAGAGCACCACCGATAATGGGACCTAAGACCACACCAGTGCCCCAAGTGAGCCCAGTCGTCCCCAGGTAAGCAGCGCGCTCGCTGACATCTGTCATGACCGATAGAATTATCATAACTCCAGCATACGCACCAGAGCCGCCGAGACCGCAGATTGCACGACCGATAATCAAGGCATTTATGTTAGGCGCCGCGCCGCAGACAGCCGAGCCAACATCGAAGAGCACGACACAGATGAGGTAGATAGCTTTTGCGTCGAAATTGCTATATATCTGACCCGTGAGGAGAGAATCAGCACGTTTCCAACTACATGTCAATATGTGCTGACTTATCAGAAAAAGTTGGTAGAGGAGGCGCTTAACAGAAATGCCACCGAAATCCATGTCATTCGATCAATTGACTGGAAGTCTGCTACAACCGCTGGTTGTATATCTGCCGTGATAGTCGTGTCCAAGCCGAACAAGAGAGTGGAGGAGAGCGTTGCAATGAGTGCTAAGACCCATTGAAGCCCATGGATATCTCGAGACGTCGTTGGCTGTTGCACATTGTCTTCAGCGCTCGTTGTTGATTCTGAATGCAATTGGATTTTCTCGGTCGACACAGGCTCTGATCTCACAATCGTCGTGTGGGAGGCAGTCACATCATTCTCAGGAGACATCATTTGGCCTGGAATGACTTCGCTCATCTCTATGATTTAACAATTATGGTGATATCTTGTGTAATAGATTAGTATAGTATGTCAGGGTACATTCACATATGATTCCACTTGCCTCAATGAGCGGCACATGAATAGATGCTGGCCAACAAAGATCCATGTTCATATCATTTTCGTGACAACGGGCAGAGGGTCGGATATAATTTCTTTTAGCGGCAGGGGTTAAGATCAGGAGAATTAGGATTTAAGAATAAGCCTCAATTACGTACCAGCATCCACTGCCGGGACCCGAGTAATTGGGGCCCGAGTACTAGCGGATCATTGATCTGTTAGAGGGTAAACGGCATTAGATCATTACAAGTGGCGTTAGCTCCGTTAGCTCCGAATAGTTTATTTGCAGCAATCAGCCACCAGCAGGGTACAAAACCCATCTTGGCTACTTGCTATGCTCTTCTTGTCACGTAACTCCATTGCCTTACTTTGTTTCCCAAAACACCACTCTCGAAAAAGATCCAAAATGTCTCTCACTGGCAAGGTTGCAATTGTCACAGGTGGTTCCAGAGGAATTGGCGCTGCAACTGCTCAACGTCTAGCAAAGGACGGTGCTAAAGTTATCATCACTTACAGCTCTGATGCCGACGGTGCAAACGCACTCATCAAAGCCATTGGCGGCGATCGAGCTATTGCGGTCAAGAGCGACGCCGGCAAAGTAGCTGACGTTGAGACTCTCGTCAAAAAA
>Ga0247734_1001558_pt1 | contig 17217 bp, 22 predicted proteins | sample UWRJL103311B2_FD_180933 | JGI IMG/M metagenome (GOLD analysis project Ga0247734, IMG submission 180933) | Plant litter microbial communities from Arlington Agricultural Research Station in Wisconsin, United States - UWRJ-L103-311B-2 | ecosystem: Environmental > Terrestrial > Plant litter >... | reverse complement strand
GTTAGTGGCTTTTGGGATTGTCAACCATGTTTTGATTTTTTTCCCTAATGGTAAGTAAGCCTGCATGCAGGTCTTCGGTAAAATGTTTTCTCTGTGTTGCAGTGAGCCTCCATTTGTCCTTGAGGGGCAGTTGAAGGCTCGGAACAACGTAAGTCCTGCAACCTAAGCCAGAACTGCCCGACCCGACGAAAGCAAAATAGCGAAAAATAATTAATTAAATGAATTGAATAAATAAAAATTACAAAGTGTTGATAAATAATACACATCTCCCATCTCTAATAGGAAACAGTTCCTCTAGCTTATTACTCCAGACACCTGATAAGTGGACTTGGTGGGGAAGGGAGGGATGTACAGTACACCCAACATATCAAGGACCGGTCCAGTTATATAGAATAGAATTTAAGCTGTATCTTTTCTGAATTTGAACTAGGAACAGGTCCCAGTGGGCGGTTTTGATGTTTGGTAGGAATTGATAGACATAATTTCACTGCACCAGTAACTAAACATTCAGGTTGCCTGCGAGTATTATATTAGGATCTAATAAACGCTCCCACACACTTCATCACTTAATATCCCTCAATCCCTATCCTCCGCACCTTTTCGTTAATCCATCTAACCGATGGTGGCATCAAATGTTAACTTAGTGGCAGGTTGTCCCGCAGCCTTCTTATCCAGAGCAATGTTGTTTTGCAACTTCTTGGTCTCAGCAGCAAGCTTAGCAGCAGTGTTCTTTCCCTGAGCCGCCTGTATCGTGAGCTGAAGAACAGTCGCCTCCAACTTGAGAACCTTGTTCTGTATTTTGGCGTTCTGGAGAGCAACTTTCGCATCTCCAGTTGCAGCGGCAATGGCAACATTGTATGCATCGGTCTCGGCATCATTGGCGACATCGTTAACATCGCCCATGAAGTCAAGATCTGCCTGGGAGACGGTCTCGGGGTTCTTCAAGTCAACAGCAGAGAAGACAGCAAGAGCATCGGCTTCGGCGGTTCCGGCGGTACCACCAGAGATGGAAATACTGTTATCAGGTCAATAAACTAGTTTGGCAATAAAGCCAAAAATAAAAGATGGAGGGGGGGAAGTCCCACGCACGCATCATAGGTGGTAGCTGCAAGAGCTCGCTTCGAAACAATGCTGGTTGGGGCTGCAATGGCAAGGGCGGCAAAGGCCGTAACGAGGGCTGATGAGAAACGCATATTGAAGATTTATATGAAGAGACTGGAGGAAACGAAAGGACGGATGAAATCAAATTCTTATCGAAAGAATTAACGAAGTGATGAGTGGGTGAAAAGAAGGCAAAAACAGCACAGCTGTGAATTGAAGTTAAAAGTGAGTTGGAAAGGTTGAGACGTGCGTGAACTGAAGAACCAACAATACAGCGATCTGCTCGCATCTTAAGAAACCGAGTTCCATAACAGCTACGGACAAACCAAAACACAATTCCGCGCTTGCGGTTGCAATTCCCCTGACCCATTCATCGGAATTGGAAATATGGGGTTTTCGGTGCTTGGAATTGCTTGGAGTTGCTCCCCAAGCCAGCGTTGCAACATGTTCAGACGGATCAGGGATCTTGGCCAAAAGTGACCGCAATATGAGACCACAAGAATTCCCTCATGTTCTCCACAGGCGATGCGCATTGGATGCAGAGAGGTTGGTGCGTGAAATATTGGATGGCTCACTGCGAGCCGTTTGGGCATTTTTTGAAAAGGGGGTGTGGAGGAGGAACCAGAGGAGGTTTCAAGACTCTTGGTTACGGTAATGAAACCAATTGAGGGCCGTGGCTACGATGTTATTGCCAAACAGAAACACCTTTCTTCTACCTTCTGTTTGTTTACCTGAAGACAAACCAACCTCCTCCTCTCACAAAGTTGGTATATCGAAAAGTGTCCGTTTTTCAAATCTACTATTTTGCCTTAGAATTTACACAGCATAGGCCATACAGAAGCTATGCGAACAGTGCAATGTTGTTTAGTGCCATGGTCACTGCACAAAGTCTGTATTTCATTTCAGCCCCGGTCGTTACAGGAATTACCCGAACGACGTCGAAAAATATCAATAAGGATGCAACAAATCTCCGGGAGTCGCTTGCGTAGAGCTGGAGTCGCACATGAAATTAAGAAGGGTCAGTCAAACGTCAAATCTCACTAATTGATTTTCAACTCGAGCTTGTGAGGATGACTGACTACTCGGTGACTCGGTTTACACGACGTACAACAAGACGACCAAACTTTTGGCTACTTGATGTCTGGATGACGGAAATTCCCCGATCAATCTGGCACCTTGACGCCAAAATTCAATGTGATTGCCTGGTGTTGGCACCAACAAGCTCTCTTTCGACCATAGAATTTGGTTATTTGAAAGCTTGACACAGAATTATCCTCGAAAAAGATTGCTTCCTCTCATCCATACTCTCCGTTGGGTTCTCTGTGGATATCCAAGTATCAAAACTACGTCGCCACTAGCATTTCTCTCCCATTCGGTGCACGCAAGTTTGCAGCCCAGATATGAGCAACCCTACTGCCATCGATAACAAGGACGGGAAGCACATGACTTTGGTAGCTACAGTTCGGAGGGTTGTGTATTTTAAAAATAAAAAAATATATAGTGACAAACGATGTAGGTTTGACTCGAGTGTTATCACATAGTATGGCAAGCATCTTCAAATACATGAACATATTGGAACAAATTCATCAAGACAAAAGTATTAACATCCTGCAAATCCATACACACTACATGAAATGTCCCACACTACATGTGCTCTTAACACAGACCAGAATTCCCTCCATTTATATAGTTTAGGATTAGATGCTTCCCATTCTAGGTTGCTGTAATTTCAGACGTTTGGAGGTTGTCCAACTTCCAGGACTCTCCTATTGTCACGGTTCCCTACACTCTCGCCTCAAGTCCCTATTGAGCCAAGCGCACTACAAATCTCCTCGGGTGACATTTGTTGATCGGTTCCCTCGAGGCTCATGAAATATGCGTAAACCTCCCGGAGAGTTACCTTTTGATCAGACCACGCAACATCAACTTCAAAATCTGGATCTCTGCCCCCAAATAATGATAAGAATGTAGCTTGCTCTAAGTCGTCATCTTCGGTTTGCCACTGTTCGTACGTGTCCCTGTTCGCGTTTCGACGAGTATTCCTTCCACTCGAGTTTTGAAGGCCATCCTCACTTCTTCTCTGTGCAGACTTGGCCTCTTTCGAAGGTTGGGGCCTACCTCCTCTCGTGGTCTGGGGAGATGTGCGTGCCTTCTTACTCTGGGGAGAGCTGTTCGGACCTGCATTCCCAGAACTTGTGCGTTTCCTCGTGTTCCCAGAAGTCATAGTCTCTTCTTGGGTTTCGTCTCCGAGACTGACAGGCAAACAATCGTCTGGATGATGATTTTGCGTCTTTGTTGCCCACAAATTGCCTAGCACCAAAGCCTGGATTACCAATGTCATGTTCCCAGCCTCGATCTTCTTGTAATCTAACTGTTCTGGCACATTATATGCAGCTGCAACCGCATCTTTACTTATTATCATACCGATTCCAGATCGAACGTCAGAACCCTCCAAGAGACAGAGTTCATTAAGGAACTTCACTCAGTTAGCAAAATAAGTTCATTTGACCTAGGATGGGCTATCGGAGTCTGAGCCGCCTTGTGAGCTCCACGTCAAGGCTCTTTGAGAATGTATGACATGTAAGCTTTCAAGACAAACTTAGGGCTTCCGATATTTCTTTACATATGTTAATTCATTTTACTCGAAATAACCGCTTACATCGTGTCCAGCGGAACCGAGAACTGCAAGTGTATTGGCAAGATTCGTCATAACTTCTCTATATGTCACACGTCTCCAATTGAGATAAAGTCCAAGCGGATGGTTTAGGCCAGGAGATTCTATAAGTTGCCAAAATTCTGACTCAAAGTTCATACCAGTTGCGGCGTCTTCGGTCCAGACTATAGATGGAATTTTCGATTTGTTCTGTTGTAGGTATTAGAAAGTGAAATGCAAGGGCTGTTTAGCTTACTAGATCTAACTGAAGAAGGATAGGATGGATATAAAGTAATAAATATTTCTCAAGTAGCCTAAGAAAGGCTGTTAAGAAACAAGCCATGGCAGTTGCCATAGCGGATCCTGCTTATACATTGCCTCAAAAATTTGACTGAAGCTGAGCTTACCATATATTGATACCAAATTTCCGCAGCTTGCTTGTCATATAAATTGTTCCGAGTTTCCAGATCCGGATCTCTTCCACCATCGCTACCAGTTTTGTATTTTCCTTGCATGCTGACGAATTCAATTCGATCACTCGTTAACAAGTTGGGGAATTCGACGGATAGATAGGCAATGTCGGTGAGGGAAGTTAGCAGCACAAGTCTGGATTTCTGTAGCAAAAGTTCATTCTCACATAACACGTCATATAGCAGCCTCGATCCATTCTTTAGTTTTTCGGTTTTGGTGGCTACAATACTATCGGTACCATCAAATTCGAATGCTTGTAGATCGTAGCGTGCAGTTGTAGCAGTAGAGCCAATACCGACTGGAACATCTGGGAGGTTTAAAAGTTCCAAAATTCCTAATGTCATTTCCGCTCGACAATCTGCTGGCATAAGTGTTGCTATAACTGCCTGAAGCTTTATTATCTTCAGTCGGTGCAGCTCTGCTAAGACAATCAGAGACAGTATCGTCTCAATACTCTTAGGTGTGTCACATATGACAACAACTCGGGGAATCTGCAGCTCGGGCTGCCCAAGATTATTCCTAACACACCGTTTTTGCACAACATTTACGAGTCCGTCATAAACCTCCTTGTAGTTTTCAGGTAAATCTGCAAAGATAGAACCCTAGGGTCAGCTTTCTCATTACACTCAATTATGTGGAGCTTGAGTGTCAGGAATTCTCTTGAAGCATGGTTTTCAGTGAAACATATGTGCCCGAACTTCATACGTATGAAATATTCGAGAACAAAACGTTTCAACTTGCTTAATTCGTACCTATGGAGGAGTACAACTCACCGGAGTCAATCTCTATCACTACCTCAGTAGTCTCCGCACTGTCTACTGATGATGGAGGGCGCAGAGCTCTCCTTATAGCCGAATAATCTGTAACTATGCTTTCTTGTTCGTCTTCGTCCGAGTCCGACTCCGCCATATAGTGTTCATCGTCTTCAGCTTTTAATTTTAATTTTACTTCAGCCTTGGGCATCGCCTCAAGGCCTAGTTTTTCGATTTCTTCGGTAGCACGGCTAATCATGTTTTTGGGAATACAAGAGGTGTTGTTTCTCGATTTTTTTATCTCAAGAGTCATGAGCATTGTTAAGTAGTCCACAATATTCTTGCTGAAACCGCCCCCGGACTCAAGGACATCATGTCGTTCATTGAGTGGATCATGAAGAACATCCTTCTTATGGTCGTAAAATCTGCCATTGGTCATGAGTTGCCAGGCAAGGCTTGCGACTTGCTTTGCCTTATTGGTATCTTTGTATTCGTTGTTTCTCGCATTATCTTGCTGTTTAACATAAGCATTAAATCTCAAACAAGTAATATTATCGAACTCACGAGCTTGTGTGCAGTCCTAGCCATGTTCCTAAATATCTCCCATATCACTTTTTCATCAAGGGACTGAGATCCGCTAAGCAGCCTTCTAAAGTTGACCCAATTGTCTATGGATGTTAAATTTCTATCATGCCACACTTCTGGTGAAACAAGCACACTTACAACGATCATCATACGCCCCTATCAGATGCTTAGCTACCCATTCTTTCGTGTCCTTGAGCGACAACTTTGGAAGGTTTTTCCCTTGATTTTTGGAAAGCCCTTCAATCTGTTCTTTGGTTAAACTATCGAGGGGGTCCAGTTCTGGATGGGGGGTTCTTGCTATACGGTCCCTGAGCTCTTCTGCAAGAACTAGTTCTCGTTCTTGGTCGCTTTCATTCATAGCCTCGAAACTGGCATCAGAAGGAGCTAGCGATTTCATAGCCTGCCCTGGAGATGGTTGGATAGTTTCGTCCTCTATGCCTTCATCAATGGTTTCCATAGCGCTGGTCGCTTCTCTGACTGTCTTGTGACCTCCCTTCTCAGTAAACCCATCTTCATTGCCACCTTTAGACCTCTTTTTATCTTTCACTTTGCTATCTAAAATCGCAATTTGATCAATTGCTTCTTTTATCAATGCTTCTGGTGTCTTGGGCTTCATAGGTTGTCCTTTATCATTTTTAAGGTCGTCGCGCGCCTCATCCGATACTGTTCTAACTAGGATCTCGCTGTAATGTGGACAAAGTTGATCGTATTTTTTATTGTTTGGGTCATGATGTTCTTCTTTCTCAGTGTCATAGTAGGTTCCGAAGGTCATGAGTTGCCAGATAATATTTGCTACCTGTCTTGTCTTATTGTTGTTTTTGTACTTTGATCTTCTTTGGTTGGGTTGCTAGTTTGTTGTGAGCCAAATGAGGATCTTACGTTACGACATTGCTATCATGATTAATAGCTACTTACAAGTTGAAGGGCAGTTTGAAGCATATTCTTCATGATCTCCCAGATAAGCCTTTCATTAAGAAAATCATTTGGACGGGCTCCTGGTGACAACTTCTGAAAAAGGTTTTCAATCAAGTTTACTGAGATGAATGAATTTCAGACATGTAATAGCTTTAAATTTCCAAGTACTTACTATCCGTTTCTTCCTCATAGCGGTCCCCAAAAATATGCCTAGCTACCCATTCTGGGGTGTCTTTCAACGATAGTTTTATATGCTGACCTTTGTTGTGTGACAGATCTTCAACAAGTTCTTTCGTCAAGCCGGCATCATAGGCAATTTGAGGGTGGCTCGAATGCGCGATGCGTCTCCTCAGATCTCGTGCTTCTGCGGCGCCAATTTGGTCCTTATCCTCCTCCTTATCCTTATCCTCACCCTCCTCAGCATCCTCGCCATCCTCATCATCCTCACCATCCTCACCATCCTCACCTTCCTTACCCTCATCACCCTCATCATCATTCTCGCCCTGATCTTCTGATCCAGATGCCCGCGACATATCTGAGTCCTCGCTACTATCGCTGGATGAAGGCTGGCCGTCCGGGGCAGCACCATTCTTTGCTTTCTTGGACTTACGCCTTTTAGTCTTTTGCTCTTTCTTTTCGGGCTTTTCTTTTGCCTCCTCTTCCTCTCCCTTCTCTCCCACTGTTCCTTCATTGTCATCAGCTTTTCTCTTCTTTCCTCCACCACCACCTCCAGATGGTCCACCGCTACCAGAGGCACCTCCCCGAGAGCCCCTACTTGCACTGTTACCACCTCTAGTTGAGCCTACCCCATAAGAAGTGACTCCTTGAGAGATACCTCTTATATTATTGCTCCTTCTTGTAGACCTAGGTCCTTCCTTGGCCTTCTTTGGTGGATTGTCGTCTTGTGCCTCACCCTCACTTACTTTAGTGCCAACCACTTCTTTCGGTCGCTTCTCTCTAGCTTTAGTCAGACTTTCTTCCACTTCGGAAACAGCCTTCCCTTTCCCTTTTCTATCATTCTTCCCCTTGTCTTCTTTAGGGTCACCAGCCTTCTCGGTTTTCTCTGCTTTCACGCCTTTGCCCGAATCATCATTTGGAGCAGTCTCGAACTCCACTTCTTTTCCCTTTGCTCTAGCGGGCTCTGGTGAAAAATTGACAAGAAACCTCGCGGCTTCTTCCTCCGCGGCTCTTTTCTCGGCGAGTATCTTCAACGCAGCTGCTTTCTCAGCCCGGTGTTTTTTAACGGCTTCGGCATATCCAGGAAGAATTAAGTTCATAGTTGGTTTACGCGGAGCTGGTTTCCCCGTAGAAGCCTCAGCTTTGGATGACTTGCCCTGTTGCTTCGTAGCTGGTGGTTTAGCAGCTTCCCCTGCTGCAGGTTGCATACTCTTTCCAGTTTGCTCTGTCTTGGGTTTCGGTGCTTTAAAAGTAGCTGCCTCAGCTTTCTTCAAAGCGGCACGTTTCTTTTTGGCAGATGTCTTTGGGGAAATAATGTCATCTTCATCACTTTCTTTCTGGTTAGGAACAGACTGTTCAGCCACAAGCGGCTCTGGAGCAGGTGGTCTGGTTCGCTGAGAGGTTCTGGTCGCAGTTGCTGCTTTTGGCGATGCTGATTTGGGCGGCATTATTAAAAGACAATCCTTATATTGAGCTTCAGCTACCAGATCCCGAAATTTTAACTGAAATATTGACTATAAGTATTGACTATCAAGAGAGGGGTATGTGATACTTGGTAAGTATTAATATTGATTGTCTTGTTTGCAAACAGCTTCAGTCACAAGCACAAAAAGCTAGCTTTGGCACTTAATATGAGTTTGTTAGTTCTTTGAGCGATGTAGTAAAGGCCTTAAACTTCGCTGTAAGTTGACAAAGTCTAAGGTGTAGACTTGTGTATGGCGAGAGGTGTTCTTTGTTGATGTTTTAATCTCCCGTAGCCGATCTGATTGAGCTAGATGAATGCGGATGATGGAGTTGAAAGACATTTTGAAAAGAAAGTCGCTGGATTGGGATGATTCTTTTGAATCTTGGAAAGTAAGATCTCAAAGAAGACTGAATTCGGCTTTGAATGCAGAAGAACAAGGCCGACCGCTTGATCTTAGCTTGCCAGACCACTTTACTTCAAACATTATAAGGCGGTTTGAAGTAATGTATATTAAGTAACTAGAAGCGACTTCCATAGCCGATAGATGGGTGTAACTTTTGATGTAATAACATTTGTTAGAATCTTCAGTTTTGCGGTAGGCCCAAAGGCTTGTTGCATCACGAATTACTTGGCATCCAAGTCAGTATATTATGTAGCCAGAGGCCATTTTTGATTTGAATGCCCCTATCGAACACATGAATATGAAACAGAACCAGAGGACCTAAATTGACCAAACGTGAGAGAACGCTTCTACTCATCGTAATATCGACTTTCATCTTATCTCTTCGGTAAATAAGAGATTCAAGTTCAATTATGCCCCAAGGGTTCTGTTGCATGGCTGAAAAGTCCGTTCTCTTGACATACTCCTAATGTGCCAGAAGAAGTATGTCGATATTTTGATACGTTGGTATGCCAATGTGTTAAGTTTGTCAAGTTCGGCATTGTTGCACCAAAACAGATTTCGATCGAAGCTGGATCTGAAGCACACGATCCTATTTTGGTCCGTATATCTAGATTTACAATTTAGCTTAGGTAAGGCGGCGGTCATGACATCTAGTGTGCGGGTGCTCCTGGTAGTCTGATGAAACAAGAAGCCGTGAAGGTAATCTGAAGACAAGTACAGTTATACTCACCTCACCTGATAAAACGGTCGTTGTCACCCAAAACTCTTGGTACACAATTAAGGGTACAACGGGCAAACCCAAGCCTCCTGTCTCCTCACCAATCGCATGCAATACTTCACCACCCATCAACTTTTGTTGCACATCTCAAGGTGACAAGAACAAAAGCAAAGACAATTCGCACACACACCAATTCCCCCTTTACCAATCCCACCCGCTCCCAAAGCTCATCCTGCCCACTCAAAGGTTTTGTTGCACATCTAATCCCTACACACCCCCTCACCCAACGACGCCCTCTTGCTCAGGGCCAGATGGTTTGTTGCATGTCTATACATGCAATCACCAACATGCTCCGTTTACCAACCCCTTGCCGACGGCCCAGGAGCCAATCTACCCATGGCAAACCGACCAATGACCAGGTCAGATTTGGGAGGGAAGGAGTTCTGTCGCAAGTCTCAAAGAGGGCGACGACGTTCCGTCTCAGGAGGAATTGGAGGTTTGAGGGCGAGAGTGATTGGATGGGGCCGGGCATGAGGTTGGGGGGAAAAGGATGATGTGCATAATGTACCCCGCCTGCTTGGAGAGGGGAGGGGAATTGAACTGGGGGCGGGAAACCAAGCGGTCGTAAGTGTAAGTATAGTACAGTCTAATATAGTAGAGCAGAGCGTAATTCTCAAATGATGAGGGTGATGATGAGGTTCCTCATAATTCAGAGGGTTGGGAAGAAAAGTATGAATAATGCTTGTTGGATTTTAGCTCTGCCGTAGCGCCGCGAGAGATATATATTTTATGTATATATGTATTTACAGTATGATACCAATTACCATCTATGTCTTACATCTTTATTATATGTTACTAGAATCATGACTCATCAAACCATCTCCTTCTGTGCCGCCTCAACACCGTCAACATTAGCCTCACGCTTCGCATACCCCATCTCCGCCGCATACGTCGTATGTGGAACCCACTTGGAGCTCTTACGCGGAGAAGTCTCCTCCATCATGCGATCAACTTGCTCTAATGTGAGCCCCTTGGTCTCCGGGATCAAGAAATATGCGTAAACGAAGCAGACGGTACATAGCGAACCCCAGAGGAAGAAGATCTTAGGCCCAAGATCGACTCCACCACCATCGGTGGACGTGATGTAGGGGGTTATGATGGTAATAATCTAAAGTTTATATTAGCCTCGGCGTTGCGATTTGAGGGGTTTGGGTTTGGGTTTTGACTAAAGTCTATGGAGCTAAGTGGAAAGGAAGGGGGCTGGAACGTACACAGTTCCAAAGCCAGTTGGAGGCGGTGGAGAGAGCGACACCACGGGATCGGATTGGCAATGGGAAAATCTCGCCGATGACAACCCAGGCGCCTGGACCCCAGGTGGTAGCGAAGAAGAAAATGTAGATACAGATGAATGCGATCATGGCTTTGACGGCATTATCGTTGTCGAGAGCTGTGACACCCATGATGGCGACGATAAATTCACAAACCAACATTCCTAGGGCACCCCAGATCCTAAGTTTGTTAGTTTCCATACAAATTTGAAGCATGTGGGTAGAGCTTACATGATTGTGCGACGGCCAAGCTTCTCGACAATGTAGAATGATATTGGTGTGGAGCAGACGTTGACGAGCGTAGTGATAAGAGAAATCAAGAACGGATTCTTAATTGTACCAAGTTGTTTGAAGAATGTGGTTCCGAAGTAGAAGATGAAGTTAATACCAGTCCACTGTTGCATCATCTGCAAACTTGTGCCCAAAATTGTACGGCGCAGGTTGGACGATGGGTTTCTCAAGGAACCCTTAAAGCAGTTTGCCCACGAAGAGAAGTATCCGGTTTGTGGGATAACAGACATTTCGTATTCATAGTTGGCCACGATCTCAGCGAGCTCTTCTTGAACAAATATTGAGTCCTTTGGCTGATCGCGAACACGCTCGAGCGCATGCGCAGCTTTTAGGAGATCTCCCTTCTTAACGAAGTATCTTGGGGATTCAGGAAGCCAAAATAGTCCACCTGCAAGGACAATGGCCCAAAGCAATTGGATGGCAATTGGAATTCGATAGGCGCCAGTGTTCATTAGATCTTGAGTGCCATAATCAATACATGAGGCGAGAAGAAGACCAATGGTAATTGCAAATTGATAGCCTGTTCAGTCATTAGGATTTGGAAAAGAAACCAGGATGCAGCGACATACCAGACACGACAGCTCCGCGAACTGCCTTTGGGGCGATTTCGGACATGTAAAGAATAATGATGGCGGAAACAAATCCCACACCAAACCCAGCGATGAGACGACCAGCAACCAACAAACCAAGTCCAGTTCCGTCCGAAGCGGTTTGAAGGATACATCCAATGGCATAGACGAAGCATCCAAGAATAACAGTGGTTCGTCGACCGAACCAATCTGATAAATCTCCAGCAATTATGGCACCAAAGAATGTACCGGCTGAGAGAATTGAGACAATAAGAGATTTGTTGTTTGTTGGAATCTAGTTTATTAAAATTTAGCATGTATAAAAAAGAATATACTGGATCATTAATAAACTACTTACAACGAAAGCATTGTTGGCAGCAACATCACCGGCAGCAGGTATTGGGAGACCGGTTTGTTGGTTGATGAAATATGGCATGGCCAAAACTCCACTGATATATCCGGAATCATAGCCAAAGAAAACACCTCCGAATGCAGCAAAAACACACATCAGATATGATTTCCATGTTGTAGGTGCTTCAGTTCTAGTCGAATCGGTCGTGCCCGAAGGAACGACACCACCGCCCATTATGAAGGCTCAATAGAGATTATTGGAAGCGAGGTATGTGGGTAAAAGTCGACAGACGTTTGTCTGTTGATATATTGTCCGTATATATTGAAGGAATATCTAGATTTGATACAGGAACTACAAAGTACAGAAGAGCATATGAAAAGTGTCTTATATACTGTTACTAAGGTACGGCCTAGCTTTGGAGGGACTACCATTACCAATCGCGTCTCGTGGCACACATCGGGCCTTCTTGACTCCAGTCTCCATACTCTCCAGTCTCCAGACTCCAGGGAGAGATGGCTTTGGGATGGCGTGGTGGCAATACGGCGCCTGGAGACTCCAGATCACGGAGTCTCCAGTTTGAAGTGAGCAAAACGTGACCCCTTCCATCTTCTGGCAGCTCCACCTTCTCGGTCGAATATCCAGTCAGCCCGAGCCAACCCCGTATTACTCATCGTAGCATGATATTCTCAAGGCCGGTCTATCCGTCAAGTGGCCAGCCAGATGTCCAATTTCTTGACTCGCCCACGAAAGCTAGAAAGCTTCAAGCGGTGGTGAGCAAGGGTCTCGAACCTAATTGCGGTGTAATTGTGGGCCCCGAGGGGGAAATTTTGTCAACACCAGCCAGGAGGAAATCCGAGGAAGAAAACGAGAAAGCTACAGAAAGCATGACGTGGTGAGCGTGGTGGCTCCCAAAGGAGGCCAGGATGCTCCCATGAAATGAACAGGCCATCCACCAACATCACATATTACAAACATGAGATGTTGCCCGACTAGAAAGAAAGAAAGAAATAAAGGAATACCAGAAATGAAAGCAAACCCAAGAACAAACAATGGATGTGCGGATACAAAACTTGAACCTTGTGGAGTGTGGACTTCTCTTGGTTGCTGAAAGAATAGTGATGATCAACATTTGGCCCACTACTGTCGGACTCTGAACGGCCAACCGTGGGGCGCGAATAGCTTCATGCGTATGCTCCACACCTTATCTCCTTCTATTGTTCTTGCTAAGCCTTCGAATGAATGAAAACGTTAAAGCGGAGATCACTCGAATTACCAAAGAATGAAATAATGTCCCTTGGTTCTATGGGTTAAAAGGGGTTCGGTCCACTTGCGGAGTTAGGAAGTAAGTGCTCGTGAAGCTTCGTATCCAGGAGTGAGACTGAATCTACTCAATTCAATTGTTCATCATCACGTTCTCCTGGAACGACAGCTTTGATTACCACGGTCAGAGATGGTAGTTTGACCTGGGAGATTATATTATCTGTTTAATTTCTTCATTGCATCCCGTTGACTAGTATTGCAGGAGTTCAAACCACATTCTACCATTTGAAATATTTGTTCCAACTCAAATAAAGGAATGGAGGAACATGATGCTGCTTCCGGATCAAAATATGGTTCACCAACCTTCCTCGTCTCAGGCAAAATGTAAAGCCAGCATGCTACACAGTTGATAATGTCCATCATATACCATTTCTGCCTGTCTGCGAAAGCCCAAACCTGAAGTCGATTGTTGTCGCGACGTCGGCTGTTCATGTAAAGATTGAGCACCGTACGCAGATGTCATTATGGTATTATTTCGTCTGGCCACGCGAATTTGATCCGTACCAGTCCTTATACCTCTTGGCGGCTATTGACGATGTACGAACTACAAGGCTCCCATGAGTTATCTCGGTGGTATAATAATAGAAGCAAAATTAAACGACTCGCGTCGAAAGCCGAGAAATTCATTGAGAAACGTGAAACACGCTATCACGTGGAATATAAATAGTACTTGTACTACCTACATATGAAAGTAACGTTTAGATGAAGGGTTAGATGAAGAATAGAAAAGAATAGAATAGAGAGAAAGAGAGAGAGAAATGGCATAGTGTCTGTTCCTGTTCCTGTTCCTGTTCCTTCACTGAACATCGATTGCAGAATTGTGGACTTGGGTGGTATTTAACTGCTCTTCCTTGATTCTTTTTGACTTCTCTTGCAAAAGTTAGTTGCAGATGACGAGGGTTGCATTTTCCAGCTTGGTGTGGTTTGGTGTTACGTGGTGTGTTACTTTTGGGTGTACTGGATTGCAGCTGTAGCTGAAGCTGTAACTGTAGCTGTAGCTGTAACTGTAACTGTAACTGTAACTGTACATGTATATGTTGTTCCTTGGTATGATGATGACTTTGGTATGAACTTGGTTGGTATGACTTGCGGACAACAGGAGTGAGTGCTCCCTCCACACACCACCTCATTACTTATTAGAACATGCTTGTTGAACCATTTCATCACGAACAAACCAAAAATAAATGGCCGGCGAAAAAACTCTCTTCCCCAATTTTATCTATTTGAATGGGAAATGAAGAAATAGCGAAAAGAGAGTGCTGGTAGTTTGTCGGTGGGTGGCGAGGGTGGGAAATCAAGAAATCCGCATAGTCGTTCGTTCGTTCGTCACTCGTCACTCGCCAGCCAGCCTCTCCCTTATTAAAACTCAAATCTGCCAACCACCACGATTACCAGGGAAATTCATGGTATATCTATCTCCATCCTCCTGCGCATTGATGCAAAACAGTTCATGCCTATTTTTAAATCAATCATCTTCTTTTTTCTTTCTTTTCTCTATTCATCAAGAAGTTCAAGGACAATACAATACATATCTCTTCCCCATCATTTGAGCTGTCATCTGGTCCGCCACAAACCTTGTTGTTGGCACATCCGACCCCGCTACTGTATTCTGACACCGCTGAACTGGGAATTAACTTTTATCAAATCGTCCAAAATCAAATATTCACCACACCACACCACACCACATCATCACCGTGGTGCTAGATCAACTAACAGGCACGACCCACGACTCACGACTCACGACGCTGAAGCTTGTCAAGTGTCCTGGTTGCAGCGTGCGGTTGTACTGTAGAACTCTACAAACAACTTAACGGCCCGTCCGACTCCACATTATAAATTACAATAACACAGAGCCATACTCTTTGGGACATTATTCGCAATACAGTCCGGTCGCACGAGGAAGAATCTGTCCCTGTGCTACTACTACTACTACAGCATCAGAGAATACAGGCCAGCCGATTTTACTCGTGTATCCTGGCAGCAAAGCAAAGCGAAACAATCACCACGAATCACGCCCCTCCAGATTCGCATAAAGTTTACACGCAAGGTCCACGATCAGCATCCCCAAAAGTGGAGAGGAGATCCCTTCTCCCCTGAACTAGGCTGATAACGTTCATGCGTTGATTGTGAAATCCAAGCCGCCCACCATGGACCACCCAACAACCTCACCTTCATTCGAGTTCGGGTTCGAAGGGCTGACGCTGCCGAAAACCTCTGTGCACCGAAGAACACTCTCCTCCTATCTCGACAGTCGGAATTCTAGCTTGAACACAAAGGAGGTTTGGGCCGAGGACTATTTCGATAGCGACAGAGAGGGCTTTGCTGAGACAAAAGGGGGACAGGGTTGGATAACACCCCTTCCCGCGGCAGCTACGACCTCGAGACCATCTGCTAGAAGCGTCCCGGTTGCTGCTGAGGACGACATTTGCCCGACGGAACAGCCCAGATTACATGAACGATCTCTTACTGCATTGTTACCATTTGGAAGTCCGAAATCGAAAGAAAGCAGCCCCAAGAAATCAGTGAAAGAGAAGAAACGGACGGAAGACGAGGACGACATGGCATCGTTTACTGGGGACCGTGAGGCCGTCTTCAAAGGGATTGGCAAGGGCGGTTTAAGCTCGTGGTTCACTGGAAGTTCTGCTCCAGTAACAGTAGGAATATCGACACAGCCAATATCACCAAACCAGCACGCTGTGGCTGCTCCTGCGAGCCCAGTTAAGGCACCTATCCCTCAGATGTTCAATTTCTTTTCGCCCTCCAAACCAGCCCCAAGAACCATTCAACTACCCCAGACCCTTCTCGAATCAGACGAGCTCCTCACAATGGATATACAAGACGCACTTTACCCATCGCGAGCCCAAGACACCTTCTCCCCAGCCTCTTTCAAGAATTTACAAATGAATGCCGAGGGCCTCCTTCTGAAAATGCAAACTGCATACAAACTCCTTACACTAAAACACCATGAGCTCTCAGACGAGATGTCGGCCCAAGAAGACGAATTCGAAGAAGCTGAAATGCGAGCACAGCATCTAAAGGCTCAACTCGACGATATGAGCAAGAAGTTTTCCGAACAAGACTGCGTGATAGAAAATTTAGTTCTAGAATTGGCACATGAAAGACAACTACGAGCAGAAGAGAAAGACGCAAGAGAGAAATCAATCTCTTTGATACGAGAATCCCGCGAGAACGTAGAGACACGAGGAAGCTGTTGTACTGGCCATTCGGAAGATCTAAACATTACAACCGACCTGGAACAACGGCGCAACTGGCGAAATAGCAAAGGAAGCACCGAATACGAATCCGATATCGAGTCCTCGACCGAATCCGTCTTTTCACGATCGATATCACCGTCTTTAACAGTAACTTCTGCAACAAGCACAATGACGAGTGATTCGAATGCGGAGATCTTGCAGGCGAGTTTTGGGAGGGTGGTTAAGTTAAAGGACGAGCCATCTGTGGCCCAGCGACCCAAATTAGTACAGCAACCTTCTACTTTCCAGAAGATCTTGCGTGAAAACGCTAAAACTTCAACTCCTCAAATGAAAGAAGTCCACGAGTGCGCGAACTGTAGAGGTCAACAGGCCAGTATGGCGTGGGATACAGTTGGACTTTTGAAAGCGGAAAACAAGGGGCTTAAGGAACGAGTGGGGATGTTAGAGGATGCTGTTGAGGATGCATTAGATATGTGTACTGGATTGCACGTATGAGTAGATCATCGCATGTGCATTTGAGAAGAAGGATTTATTGATACCCTGGTAGATAGAAGGCGTTTTCAGGGACTGGACGAGGAGATTGGGTCATTGGCGTTGCTTAGACATTGCCTGAATATTTATTTACACACTAGCATACTATATATAGTAGCTTAGTACATGGACTTGTTCATGAACCATTATCAATTTTGACCGCCTCTTTCAGTCACGTCGTGTTGTGCTCCTGACTTTCATGCACGAAAAATAGCTCTACGGCTCATAATTGTGTAGTTATTTAATACTAACTTAAGTCAATATATACCCTACTCTCAATATTCACTGCCAGGAGACCCCCCCCCCCCCCCCCCCCCCCTTTTTTTTTTTTTTTTTTTTTTTTTTTATTTTTATTATTATATTTTTTATTT
>Ga0247734_1001557_pt1 | contig 17222 bp, 13 predicted proteins | sample UWRJL103311B2_FD_180933 | JGI IMG/M metagenome (GOLD analysis project Ga0247734, IMG submission 180933) | Plant litter microbial communities from Arlington Agricultural Research Station in Wisconsin, United States - UWRJ-L103-311B-2 | ecosystem: Environmental > Terrestrial > Plant litter >... | reverse complement strand
CTCGCTCTTGTCTAAGTCGAAAGTGGTGACCTCCAAGTTCTGTTGTAAGCGGTGTTGACTGTTGCTCTTGGGGATGACAGCAAGCCCTCTCTGGGTTGACCATCTTAGGAGCACCTGGGCGGCGGTCTTGCCGTGCTTCTCGGCAATCTTGGTGATAACTGGGTGCTCGAATAGAACAGGTGTGTCCTTGGCCTTGTCCCAGCCAAGCTCGACGAAGGATTGAGGTCCAAAAGACGAGTATGCCGTGACGGCAATACCCTCGGCCTCAGCAAGCTTAAGCAGAGTTGGCTGCACCAGGTATGGGTGATGCTCGATTTGAAGAACCGCAGGCTTGGTCTTAGCATATCGTAGCAAATCCAGAATCAAGGATCCTTGGAAGTTGGAGATTCCAATGGATTTAGCCAATTTCTTCTCAACTAAGCTTTCTAGGGCGGTCCAGGTCTCTTGGATTGGTGCTCCAATTGGGATCACCTCCTTTCCGTCATATTCCCATCCGGGAGGGTATCTTACGGAGGGGTCGACGTATTTTAGGGCAACGGGAAAGTGAATATAGTATAGGTCGAAGTAGTCAATGCCCCAGTCTGCCAACTGCTTCCTGACTATGGGCTCGACTTGGTGGCCCTCGTGAAAGGTGTTCCACAGCTTGCTGACCAGGAAGAGGTCTTCGCGCTTGACGAGGCCGTCCTTGATCGCTCGCGCAACACCCTCCCCTGCTTCCTTCTCGTTTCCATAATCTGGTTTTGCGTTAGTTCTTCCTTCGCTGAGGTGAGGGGATATTCCTACCGCATGCTCCGTCAAACAATCGGTATCCAGTCTTGATGGCATTGTAAACAGTGTCGGCACAAGTGGCATTGTCGACTTTCCAGAGTCCAAAGCCAACCTGTGGCATCTCATATCCATTATTGAGCTTGATAGTTGGGGAAGCCATGATTGAAGATGTATATGTTCTCTTGAATGGTTGTAGTCTCGTAGCAACGGGCTTGTAGAATCGAGCAATGCGATGAGGGAAGTACACAAAGCGGGGTCGAGTTGCAGTAAGGTAAGTAGATGGGAGGCAGGTTACAGCAGAACTGGAAAAGGTCAAGATACGTTAGTTTCTCCTTAGCAGCAGAAATGTAGGAGAAATAAAATTGAGTAGGACTTCATTGGAGGGGAAGTGGGGGTATTTACTATTTACCGTAGGTTGAATTGCAGCGTATGCATAGGATGGGAGGGCGCAAAGAGGATGCAAAAGAGAGGAGTGAGGTCTTTTATACTTGGTGTTATTAGCTTAACTAACTTCCTAGAGTGCTGCTATTACCCAATTCTATTATGCTCTGGACCCTCTGGACCAGAATACATCAATGGGAGCTGTCGCAGTTCTTCGTTCTTCGTTATTCATCATTCTTCACTTACCACTACAAAGCAAGCTACCCCTCCACGGTCATAGCGGGGCCAACTTCAATAGCATAGCCTCTAAAACCTTGCCCCGCACACTGTTATTCCTGGTCGACGTGATTCTTCGCCATTCCGATGGCATTGGGTAAATGTAAATTATCATAAACGGGGGAACAATTCCTATAGCCCCCGTTCAGGCTATTTAGTGGTGATTCTTTTGTGAAGCACCAGATGAGCTTGGCCGGTTAAATTGCTTCGGAATGGGGTCTCGCTTGGATAAATGCAAGACAAATGACCTCCTAGTTTGAGTTCCAGTTTCAATATCTGGTAACTAGTCTATCTATTGACTCATGTATCTGTGGTCAACCGTTTGGCTATCGGATTAAGGAGCATGACAAGCCTTTACTCCAAAATAGTCGAAATGATCGATGCAAAATGTGCCATAGCGAAGGCGAACGTGATGTTATCTATGCATGCCGCACAAGATTCCACTTTGGAGCGCTGCTTTGTGAAACGACGTCCACACTTGCTTCTGATGCCGCTGTTTAAGCTCATATCATTCAACAAGAGTGTTATCTTGTCTGCGGTGTCCTATTTCTGTATATCTAAATGTGAGGCAACATTTATGCCTACCATTTCCCGTCCCGAGTCTTCCTGCACAAAGCTTACGCATCGTTCTGGCTCGACATTCAGAACAGTGATATTGTTCGTGGGCTTGACAGCGTCGAAGCATGCGAGCTCTATCAAACACAAAATTTAATTGTGTAGGCGGGAAAGAAGCTGCAAGAAGACATCTAATGACAAGAATCCAATAATTCGATCGAATGGCCCATCTCAATAGAAACAACTAAGGAGTTCCCACCATTAGCTGAATCAGACTTATCAGTCTCTAATCTCTACGGAAAAACCCCCACAGAATGCTCTTTGCATGATAAGACCTGACGCTATTGGAAACAGCTCCAGCTAAGCAAGATAAAGCTCAAGAACGAAAATAGATATCTAGGAAGAACGGTATAGTTTTGGCGGTGTTAAGGAGTTCGACAAATCTTGATAAAGGGGTAGCCAAGCCTTAGCCGACCAGAGTCCATGATCATTCAAAACACTGTACAAGCCATCTCGACTGTGCCAGATGCTGTGGTGCATTTTAGACGAATTGCATGCAATTGAATGGTCAGATTTAATATAGCACGTTTAGTTTGGAACAATAATACACTCTAGTGCTCCTTTTTTACTTGAAAACGAAATTCACGAGCTTACCGCCTGCTGGCTCCGGAGAATGTTTAGCTCTAAGCGAGATGCTCTCCAACATCACCATTGAAGACTGTCTAGAGATCAAGCCTTCACAAATTGGAGATTTTGCTAGTATGCTAACGCTAATATATAATCTGATTAGATAAATCTTTGCTACATTTAGTATGTTGGAATGTGTGACAATTATCACACAGCGCGGGTTTCGCTTCAACAAGCCACTTGTCATCAAACTAGGGGTAGTATTACACAACCTCATATAAACGGATTTTATATCTCTACACTACTGATCGAAATCTCTTTTTTGTTTCACTTTGGCCTCAGTGCTAAGAGCTTTGTGACAAGGAGTGGAGGGGTAGATATGACGATTGCAAATATCTGTGGCAAATATCAATAACCCCCTTGCCTCACCCTGAGTTGCCTCATCCCGAGACAACAAAGGACAAGAACTTTTAAATTGTCTCTTCCCTTCACTTAAAATTTCACTTACAAGAGTTTTATCAACGACAATGGTCAGCATTCACGTTGCCTACACAGCCCCAGTAAACCCGAGTGGCTCGTCTCCAGTTCTCACCGCATCACAACTATGGCAAGGCTTACGGCGTAAGGTCCGGAAAGCAGAAGAATTTATCCCAGCAATTGTAAAATGCGAAGTTCTGGAGGAGAAGGATGGAGGAAGGGTGGTATTGAGAAAGGTTACCTTCAAAGGAGGGGCTGGACCACTTAAACCTGTTAAGGAGCGTTGCGAGGAGTTTGAGCCTACGAAGGTCAGTTTTATGACCATTCATTCCTCGGTGCCAGACCAGGGTGTAACTAATAAAACCCAGGTTGATTTTCATCAGGAGGATGGCTCGACGAGTAAGTCATCCTAAACATTGCCCAATTCTCAAATTACATTCTTGGAGCAGCAGTTGCTTACATTACAATTCTAGTTACCAATGTGATCTCTGATGGTTCAAGTGGAACTGACTCTGATCTTCATATGACTTATATATTTGAATGGAAACATCCAGATCTCGAAGCAGGAAGTGCTGAGGCTAGGGACCTTCAAGCAAAGCACAAGTTGATGGCAAAGATGGCTGTGGACAAATCTGTTGAGTCGATTCGTAAATTTGTGAAGGAAGGAGTAATTGGCTAATTGGGGATATGGATCTATCTATTCAGAAGTTAGATCCCGAGAGTGGGTTTACGTGATTCGTAATATTTCATTAGTAATCTCAAAACAAATATTAATTAACAATTCCATTATCACATATATAAGGGAGGCTTGGTTCTAGTCTAAAACTCTTCCATTTCCTAGAGCCCTCCCTGTTTATCATAATTTTCGTGAATCCGTGAGACATTGGTATAGCGTCTTAAAACACCATTTAAGCGCTTTCTTCAACAACCGTATCAATAGAACGATCGACAAGTTCGTCAACATGATTGGTCGTATTTCGGAATAAATCGAACATAGTGACACCAGCAGCGAGGTGAGCTCGACGTGCATGATGCAAGCAATCAAGCATGTTACGCTCATCCTGAACAAGATCCAAGAGCCTCTCGCGGAGGCTAGAATCATTAACGGTACTAGCAATGACGCGAGCACGATCAAGCGAAATACGGGCATCAACCATCAGTGTGTTCAGCATGCGTGTAGTGCGGGTTTCATTGTATTGCTCTTGCACCGAGGGATCGACTGGATCCAAGACACTGGGAGGACCGGTGGGGTTCGTGTTGGAAGATCCAGCAATGTTGATATGACGACCAGTGGAGTATCGGCCAGATCCTGGACGAGAAGCAGACACTCCAGTAGTGGTTGGTCGATCTGTGGGTGTTAAATGGCAGCTCAAAGTTTCACGGTGAACCATGCTTGACCGGGTAGCATCAGTTGATGATCGAGCGGCAGGGCTCACAAATGGTCGAGCATGATCTCGAGGAGCTTTTGTACGATCACGAGCAATTGGGTGTTGTAATTGAGCTCCACGGATGCTGGCTATGGCATTAGAACCAGAGACCTTACGAGGGGCGATGCCTGTAGCTTGAGTAGTGAAATTCTCCAACTGGTTTGAAGTAGTGTGGCGACGCGAGGTTGCAAATGACTTCTCAACATGATTAGTCGTATTCTTTTGCTCAACAGCTAGATTATCATCATCTTTGTCCTCCCGACCACGGACGTCTTTAGGAAGATTACCTAAGTTGGTGGTATTGCGCTGGTGGTCATCGTTTTCTTCGATGAGTGGATTCAGGTTTTTCTGCTCATCGCAGTAAACGGGGCCTGGTGCAGTCTTGTTCTTGCGGAAACCAAATGTTCTTTTATCGGCAATGCATCCTCCACTGCCATTATCTCGAGATAAACGACTAGCAGCGGAATCGGTATTAAGGGTGTTTTGATTGGTCTTTTCGACATCAGCAGAGCTCTTTGTACGTCTTCGTGGAAGCATGGAAGATAATCGACCGCTAAAGCTCTTACGAGTGGAATGGGTCAAGACGGTGCCAGAAGCAGCTTGATCCTTTGGATCATTTGTTCGAGCAGAGCTAGAAATACGAGATTCTGTGAAGCGAGCACTGTTAGAAGCAGCAGGGTGAGAAGCTCGGTCTGATACGTATTAGCATTTTCTTTAGAAATTTTAGTAGTTACACTTACCATTCGCTGATTGGGATGTGCTGGTGAACTTCCCAAATCGCTCCTCCACCTTTTCTGATTCAGGGGAGCCCTTGAGGGAGGAAACACGAGGTGGAAACTTCTCCTTTTGAATGCTTGCTCTTGGGATATTCGAAGGCGAGCCTTGATAAGAGGTTTTGCATCGGTTCAAAATCAAATCTTCGGTTTCCTTGCTGGCACGAAGGCTTCTCATAGATCGAAAGGAGTTTGTTACCTGAGCACTAGGGTCATCTCCGAGAATCAATGTATCGGCTTCAGGATCAATGCGAGGAGCTTTTCGTCCATATTTGACACGAGGTGAGATGTATGGTCTTGGGTCATCATTCTGAAGTCGAAGTCCAGATGTGCTTCTTGGAATGGAAAGGCTAGATGGAGTGGATGTCAAAGCTCTACGAACGAGTGGTGATCCATAGAGCGACACGTTTGCCTGTGGAATTCTGCTGAACTGTGGCTTTCTGACTGCATGAATTGGTGAACCTCGTGCCTAAATGAAGTGATTAGTCTTGACCACCGCAGTTTGACTGAAGTTATATAGTGCTACTTACCAAAGGAATTGACTTCTGTTGAACAATCTCTAAAGTCTCTTTGTGGGTAGTATCGGTGGCCTCTATATTTAGAATCTCAAAGTTTTCGATGGATACGTTATTCCGGACGCGGCGAACATTCTCCTCATAAAGACGCTTTTCCGCCTCTAATTCCTCATTCACGTTATGTAAGGATATATTTGGAGAGTTTTCGAGTACTTTATTTTGCTCATCTCGTTCGGGCTTGCTAATAAGGGGTGAAGTGTTGGGCTCCAGCGCTGGATGCTTTTCGTCAAGCGCCTGCGCACCAGATTCGAATGCATCAATGATACCGCGGCGTTCCGGGGATTCTGCGTTGCGAAGCGCGGGCTTAGCAGGTAATGGTTTGTTGAGAATTTCGGGAGCAGAAGCCTTGTCGAGACTAGAATCCATCATAAGTTGAGAAACATCGTCTCTGGACTGGTAAACCTGAGAAGAGTCAATATCTGAGGAGTTCTTTACGAAGAGTGGACATGTTACCACTGGATGAAGTATAGTATGTGCATTATTAGAGCCAGAAGCTCTAGCCAGAGCAGCAGTTTCATTTGCAGAGGTTGGTTTTAAATACTTAGAAGAGATACTCTCATGAGAAGCAAGTTGACCAGTCTCGTCGTTCTTAGTGATGGGCATATCGAGAGCACTTGTGAGGAAAGTGAGGTTGGCAGAGGAATGCTCAGAACTGGTTTCAATGTTCCACCACGCAGAACCTGCAAGCTTAAGTGGTAGCGGTCGTAGTAGATGTGGCTCTGTAGATCTGTAGCGACATTAGCATACTACGTTTTTGACGATCAAAACAGTTGACTCTAAAATCAGGTGCAGCAAAACCAAGAAAGGGCTACTCACGCGTCGGAGCTATCGAAGAAACCGGAATCTTCCGTTGAATCGCCTTCTCTGTTGGGAGAGGTTAGCGAACATGGCATCCGATTTGGTGGAGGAACTATGGTGATATGAGATAATTTTCGGGAACTTACTGAGCAATGGTTTCAAGAGCAAGTACATGCTTTATTTGCTTGCCTCCTCGTGAGGATTCCTTTAGTCGAGTTGGATGCTTCTGAGAGCCAGGTACGTGGAGTACTGTTGGTCGCTGAATAGACTTGTCAACGCTATTGAGCGATGACTGGAGGTTACCAGCATTTGGGTACACCCTTCCAGTACCCTGAGGTTTCATCAGGGACGATCGTCTGGATATGATGCCAGTAATGAGCGTCATTATTGCAATTACTCTGTTGCCCGAAGGTGATTGTTGAGTGTGTAATCTGTAATGCTGAGTTGGTAGAGTTTCGGGCTAGCGCGCTCACTTGCTCGGCAATTCCAGGCTTATACTTTGTTGCAAAGATGGTGTCCGAGAGGTCCAGGAGTTAGGGAGCCAGAAACCCTATTCTACAAATAAAGATCTCCTTGCAAACAACCCAGGAAAAGCAATCGTGAAGAGACCACCGAAAACATGGTACAAAGACGAAGTTAGTAGAAAGAGAAAGGCAAGAGCTTCGGTTTTATACACTAGGTAGACTATTGTTTTGAAGCGAGTGTTAGCGCGATTTTCAAAACTCAAGATTATTCGCGAGCCTTCCTCGCGTCGTCTTTATCTGATTCTAGTAGACAACTAGTGCTGGGAATATAATTCACTGCTGGTAAATCTCCCATCTGGTTAGCTACAAGAAACGCGCTCACATAGGCAATTGGCTAACATGTAAATCTGGAGTGGTTCTCAGCTTACTTTACATAACTGAAATATATGGACGTATTTAACAGTATCCTGGACTTGGAGATCTTGATATGAAACAATAACAAATGGGCCAAGTGTTGAACACTTAGAATTGATTCAAGTTTACACTGCCAAACTGCTCTTTTATATCTATTGTAGAAAGAAATGTGAAGAAACTTTACATAACTCAAAGCAATTGCAGGCACAAGTTGTACTAGACAAATACTTAGCTTGTCTCTACCTGCCGTCCACGACACCATATGCATCAAAGGGTTAAGACACAAAACAATTCAATATCAAAGAAAGTTAAAGGTTCAATTATAGGGCTGGCAGCTAAGAACATGTCCGCATAAGACATTCCTTCTTCAAGCCCTAGGGCATTGGTAATTCCAATGTCAGCATAGTTTTAGGTCATAAAGCTAGACAGAAATGATATGAATTAAAGCAAGGAAACAAACCAACAATATCATGCAAGAAAGAGTGAAAGAAATTGCGCAGAAACCTCAACACAAATACAAGAAATAAATCGATAAAGCCTGTGTGAATTACTGAACTAAAGCTTTAGTCTTCACAGCGTGAGATTGGCAATCTAGGATTTCCAAACTTTGAAATTGGAACCAGGTCGTATCACTAATCTAATTCTATACATAGCATGTGTTTTGGCTAGGTTTGAGGTATTCAGTGAGAGTTCGATGTTCAGCTCTCTGGTTTATTGATGAGATGTAGTCGGAAAAGACTCATACTGATCACGTGTCTCTTAACAACAACTAAGAACGGTTTTGACGCGAGCATAAATTTGAATTCATTACAGCTTAATCATCAATCTTTATCTAATCACTACTCACTAGACTCCTAGGCTAGAGAATGATCAGACATCACACGTGGCAGATTTGAAGTTGCCACAAGATCAGAAAAATGAAGACAGGATAATCAGCAAAGTCAACTAGCTATAGCTCAACATGTAACAGCGATTGCGCTTCTCCTCTGGTTATGTACCCCTGGAAGCAAATTGCAGGTAATTAATTACACTAAAATCTGTGATATTTCCAAATATTACCATAAATTGCTCAGATTGACAAGACCTGACCCTCAAGATATATGCTTTCAAGGAAGTGATGTATCCAAATGTTATCAAATTGTCTGACGCAGCGAGGCCAAACACATCAAAGATGCATGGCTATTCGCTGTCCTGAAGACTTTACGCTAGAAAAGTAAGGCCCAGGGGCACTCTCGCTATCTGCGAAATATTCAAGTATAAAGTGAGAAGGATCAAGGCAATGCAATCCTTTCCCAAAGCATTTATGGCAAATATCATAATCAGCACCATCACAAGTATCGCAATGGTAATAATGTTTCAGACCAATACTTTGGCAGATATTGCATCTCATTTGTCTGCCAGGATCCGGGGCATCGTCTGAGGCTACATTTGGTATATCCTTTGATTGGTAATGAGGCTGTTCAGCCAGCAATTTGTCAAGTAACTCTCTAGCAGATGGTCTTTGGATGGGGTGTTCAAGACGGCAAGAGGTGACTATCTCTCGGTAATACTCCGGGATGTCATCTGGTAAGGGAGGGAGCACCAAGTTTTTATGCCAAATATTACACATTTCTTCTCGGCAACCTGACATCTCGCAGAAGGGTTTCTTATATGCAAATAGCGAGTTCAAGTTCATCGCAAGCAGCCATAGGGTAAGGCCCATCTGATATATGTCTATCTTAGAGGTCACGGTAAACACTTCCCTATGACCAGAGTTCGGATTACTTGACTGCGTTGAACATTCTGGGGGTATATCAATCTGGAGGTGGCTCACACAGCTATTTGCGAATTCCCATATCATGGCGTTGTCTAGCTTGTCAATAACTATCGGGGTTGCCATAAACCCAAGCGTTCCAACAACAAATCCTTTGGAGTGCACATTTTTGACTGTTTGGATGATTTGCATTGCCCATTTCTCGCGTCGTGCCCAGGGAAGAACCTCTCCGTCAGAAATTTTCTGAACCAAATAGGTGCGCAGCCTTCTGTTCCCTAGTCTTTCCATAAGGTAACTCTTCAACTGCTGGCCACATTGCGAAGTGACGATGCCATAAAATTTAGGTATTCCAGCGGATCCGTTTAAGGAATGTAGGAGCTTGATGTTATAGATGTTTGGGTCCATGCCTAATGCAGCACTAGGACGATGGATTATTCGCTCAGCTATTAACTCGCCATTTAAAAAAACGGTGTGGATGGGAAATTCCAAGACTCCAATATGAACAATCTCTTTCCCGATATATCTCGGACAATCTAGGTCATGTAGGAATGATATATGGCTAAGATCCTCTGCTGAAGGCAAGCTATTCGAGAATGACGCACTTATAAGAAAATGACTTTGCTCGCCTCTGGCTCCATCTTCGTTAGAAAGATATACATTAAGACGACTGGTCTTTTCAAGCTCAACTGCTTCCATTTTGGAGATATGAGATTGTACTTGGTTGTATAGGCCTTCTGGTAGCCATTCTCGACGACCTACACAAGTAGCCATAGAGTGTCCCGAAGGGGCTTTCAATGCTTCCCAATAAGAAGAGTCTCGGAATATGGTAACGTGAAGCATGATTCTGACGTACTCTCTGGGGGTTGGAAAGTAGTAGAGACTATAAAAATTGGTTCGGGTATTAGAAGAGATGCTCTCCTGACAACCAAAGACTGTACGCAAACGACGTCCAAATGCCTATTCAGCGAATTAGTATTTCAATTAATTGATCTTCAGGAGATATTGAAAGTTTAGGAGTTATCTAGGCAGTTGAGACATAACAAAGACGCAAGAAAGTATCTGTGAAATTTCGCAGCTCCTGCGACATTTCCCAGCTTCCAGGGTCCTTATCAGACTTAATTGATTTTAATAAGAGAGTTGGGAACAAACTCCATTTTCCAGCCAATATGCCTCAGGGTAGAAGTTAGCAGAACACTCTAAAAGGCCTGCTGGCTGAGGGACCGTGATTGTGTATTCTGGTAGCCCGGAAGAGTTACTGAGGTTGGAGTTATCTTTCCTAGTAAGAGCATGCGAACTTCCATAGCTTTGATAAGGTGGTTGCCCCGAGGAATCAGTGTGCTGCGAGGAAGGCAGAGAAAAAAATGGTGGATGGCCACTATTGTTGTATACTTTTGATGAAATTGGGTTCAAGATGTCTTGACATTTTGCTTGGGATGCAACAACTTCGTATGTGACAGCTACAAAATTATGAATCTCTCCTAGGCGCTGAGCAAGGGAATCATTAGCTGCGTTGATCTCTCGGCTGATCATAGCTAAATTGCTATCAAGCTTGGAGGAAGATGATCTATGGGTTGTTTGAGTGATAAAGGCTAGTAAGTGGCATAAAGGTGACTTACGAGTTGTTGGCACTGATTGCTAGTAGAAGATTACTGCGGCATTCTTTCAATACTTCGCCAAGTTGAAAAAGTTTCGATTTGTGTCTTGCCCAAGATCTTCTTTTTGCTCTCTGAGTCCCATCGATATTTCTCAATAATTTTACTTGTATTATTTGGCATATTTGGTTGATAGTCAATTTTGCTCTTACAAGGTTTGACTCCACAATCGTGGAATTTGTACTCAGATGCAAATGATCTATCTCGCACACCAGTTCCGAGAAGCTCTGTAGCTGATCTTGCAAAGTTTGCAACTCCTCAGCAGCGGAGTACCTGCACAGCCAGGAATCAGTAAAATCCTGACACTTCCGTCCACCATCTTACGAAACAGCACTATAGTCGGTGGTACTTTCAGTGCGATTTCTTTCCAGCGTTGTCAACTTACATAGTCTTAGCAAGATTGATTCCACACACCACAGACTTGGACACCGTAACAACGCTTGCAACTAGGCCAACAATTTCCGCCATGGTGATCGAGTCGATCTACTCAATCAAACTTTATGAAAAGTGATTCCAGCTATTTATGACATCAAGCTGCTCGGTAATTTGGCCCCCATCGTGCATACTACATGCTCATATAGCACCACACACCCATTAAAATTTATCTCCAACGAGACCGATAGCCAATCGTACTTTTGTACAACTGATTAGGCACCACCAAGCCGTGTGTAGCTAATAGCAATCTTCTTGGGTGAATCAATGCAAGGGATGTTGATTGGCATCATTGTCCTTTATTTCTCTCACCCAAGTCTTGCTTCGCCGCAAGACGTGATAATCTATAAAAAAGACTTCTGCTTACTCAGCATTCAGAGACTAGATCACCAATATCATCATATATCACAAAGAGGCGCAGCCGCTGGAATGGTGTCATATATAGGAGGTACTCTTGCGGAGCCGATACCTGATGAGCGTGGTACACCTGAACATTCCCAAATTGAAACCCACCGGATAAAGAAGCGATGTTTCACCAACATTTTACAGCATTACGGTCACAGAGATAGTCTACAAGAGAAGCGAGAAGACTTAATGTGGCGGCCACGGTTTTCATTTGATATAGCGATTATATAGCTTTTACTCTATTGTAGAGCAGCTCTTGATACGCTAGGAAGTTCGTATTTGAAACACTTCTCAATTCACGCATCCCAGGCTAAGCCGGGCCAGACGCCCAAATCCGATTGTAGCGCATAGCTAACAATGATCCGAGTTGGTGTTGGCGAATGCCTCTGTGGACTGCTCTGGCATGCCCAGTTTATCCGCATAGGTAAACAAGATCGTCGTTCTTGCAGTATATGCTACTCTCAACTGTACTTATCATGTTTGTTCTTGACCTTGATGAGTAACAGAGCTTCATGGTAGTCGCCCTCCCGCTTGGCCCTTTTCAATTTTCTCACTTCATCATCCTCCAACTTCCGTCCTACTGCCTCCTCTAATTCTTTGCGACTGATCTTCTCCCGTGCCTTCTCCTCCTTAGATGCTTTAAGCTTCGGTTTGAACCGTGCCTGCATCCGTATACGTAAGGTTGTATTGAAGTTTGTGGAGTCCGCATCGCCTCTAAGCTCTGGCAATGCGCTTGCTTTTGATGAGAGAGTGGGTTTGATAGTAAGGAATGTATCCCGCAAAGTCTGTATCTGGAATGTTCCAGGTGTATCGGCCGTAGGAATAGAGAGGAAGCTTTCAAGTGGTGACACTGCCTCTGTTCCTGCAGACAGTATCCCGTATTTGTCGCAGCTTAGATATCTTCCGTGATGGCCCTTGAAGCTGAATGTTTCTGTGCCAGCGACTCTATTCGCAACCCAAACCTGTCGAACATCGTGTGGCTCTGCTGTCGCGGGGTTTGCATCAATCATATTCTCGAGAGGACTCGCAAAAACCGTTCCATTGGTATCGCATGCTATACATGTTGGCGGATCTGATGGCAGTACGAATAGGATAGGTCCAACTAGATCTCCAGTAGCTTCAGCAGTTACCCAACTGTCATCATGAACATCTGCTGGAGCTTCATCTTGCTTGGCAATTTCTTTCCCTTTGGTGCCTGAAGATTCCCCAAATTTCTCATCAGTATCAACCCTCTTCCGCTTCTTAACCTTCTTGTCGCCCTTGAATGTCAATGCTTTGACCATGATATGCGACGACGATGTTGCTTTTGGAAGGTGGATTAATAATAGTTGATTTGAAGAGTAATGAAATATGCTATTTGGGCGATCTGGAGGCGGTGTAGTGGCAGAAATGGCTTGGCATCCCGGTATTTGCTGTCGGATTTGGCCGAATTTCTAGTTCGCAGTCAGGTGAATAGATAGGTTCTTCTCAGTTAAGTATTTTCGATTGTCATTTGATTTTAAGATTTCAGAATTTACTTCAAGACTTTTAATTCAATTCTTCTCACCTTGCTGCAAACATGTCTACCGCTGCAGTGACTGTAAGTTTGGCTGACCTCAAGAATGGTAAGATATCCCTCCCACTGGGAAGGCAGCTGCTAACATCAACAGGAAATGTTTCATTCGCTACTCTAGAAGAAGCTTTTGGACCATCTTCATTGGGTATAATCATAGTCAAAGATGTCCCCAGCGAGTTCGTTGAGCTGAGACATCGTCTTCTCAGTTACTCATCCTATCTTGGAAATCTCCCATCTTTCCACCTTGGTTAGTGCAATGATTGTGTCTTCTCGTAATAGCTCTAATGCAAGACAGAGAAAATTGAAAACCCAGCGGCAAAATACTTGACCGGCTGGTCACTCGGAAAAGAAACACTGAAGAACGGTCAAGTTGACAATTTGAAAGGCTCCTTCTATGCAAACTGCGCTTTCTATGTTGATCCAGCTCTCTCCTGCGCCAAACCAACAGCTGAGTTTTCCGAGGAAAACTTTCCCGGGTATCTAAGTCCCAACCTGTGGCCACCAAATACCGTGCTTCCAGGATTTCAAGAAACGTTCGAAGATCTTTGCAAGATAATCATCGATACTGGCGTTTTGGTTGCCCGAGCCTGCGACAAGTACGCCGAGAAAGAAATTCCAGCATACAAACCAGGATATCTTGAGCATGTAGTTAAAACTTCAACCACTACGAAAGCTCGCCTACTTCATTATTTCCCCGCGGATCCTAAAGATGCAAAACCCGAAGATGGGGAGATGGAGGATGACTGGTGCGCAACCCATCTAGACCATGGCTGCTTGACTGGCCTTACATCCGCGATGTTCATCAACGAAACAAGGCAGGTACCTTCGATACCAGTCAGCTATGCTTACAGCACAAAGTATTTGCCATCTTTGAGTGAGCTTCCAACATCACCTGACCCAACGGCCGGACTATATATCGAGTCTAGAAGCGGGGAGAAGGTCCAGGTCAAGATCCCTAGAGACTGTATTGCCTTTCAAACCGGCGAAGCACTAGAGCGAATTACGAAGGGAAAATTCAAGGCCGTTCCTCATTTTGTTCGAGGCGTTCGACCAGGCGTTGCGGATGGCGAGAACGAAGGAGGCAGAATTGCGAGAAACACGCTGGCGGTCTTCACGCAGCCTAAGCTCGAGGAGCTGGTGGATGTTGACCAGGGCATTACATTTGGAGAGTTTGCCCGAGGAATTGTAGAGAAAAACACCACTAAATAAGGGCTGGTTCTTAAAATATAAAAAATGCTCCCCACTCGTACTGTCTATGTATTACTATTCCCAACCATCTTTGGCCATCCATTTGAAGGAAAAGATAAAGAACCAAGACCACGCTCTCAGCCCACAAACATATGTATCTGATCGGTCTACATGTCAGTAGTGGTGGGGTGGCGGAGCAGCCTTGCAGCGTACCCTGAAGCGAGAATTCTATTCTTACCAACGGCGGACCACCAGATTCACAACTCTTGATAAGAATGGAATGCTCTATACTTACTACTCGTTGTTGTTGAATTCACGAGGTTGAATGCCAACTCGTTTAATTAATAGAAATATCAACGCGCGAAATTTGCATTTGAACTCTAGGAGATTGTAAAACCTTATGTTTAATCAAGTACCAAGGTTGGGTTAATTACCACACAAAAGGACTTGATTAGAGCGACTAGTGATTGTACTTTTGAGAAATTCGTAGATGTCTAAAATAGCTTGAAGTAATATCTGCCATGGTGAGCTCTATTGAGTCCTCGTGAACCGGAATACGGGTCATCTTTTCACAATGGCCGAAGCCAGGAGGGCTTTTTCTGGGTGTGTGGTGCCACTGGGTGTGTTGTAGTGTGTTGGGGGGAACTTGGAAGGTTGAAAATAGATTTCACCGGACGATTGATTACTGGACTTTTATTATGGGGCCTTTCTGCAGGACGATTGGCGACGCCACCCCCGAGTGGGGCAGCTTCCCTGAATTTCCCTGAATGATGAACTTCCCATCCCAGTTGGGCGATACGATTTGCCGCTTAGAATAAGTGGGGTCGACAGGGGAGTTGCTGAGAGTGGAGTGGTTAGAAGTAAACTTGCAGTAGTCAGTTACACGAGGCAAGTAAGCGGGTGGCCGGGGGGTCGGCGGGGCGGATGGGCGCCACTTTCGTTCCTGAATATCAACAACAAGACTCCACAGTCCACACACCAACTACTACAGTACTGTCCTAGCACACACACTCACACTCACACTCACACACACTATATGCTATTGGTTTTACATTATAGCTGGCGATCTAATTTAACAGGAGGTTAAAGAGAAATTGAGGATAGAAAGTAACTATATGTTATGTTATGTTATGTTTTGATGTTAATGATGATGATGATGATGATGATGATGTTGATATGTAGATAATGACGATGACCCAACCCCCGGCCAATATCTACTATTTACATGGCGCCCGGCGTATAGGGCGTTGCCACACATTACTTGTTGTTAATTAATCGAACAACTGCCGTACTGTGCAGTAGTATATGTATTATTTATGAGGTGGCAGATATGGGCGTTAGGTCGATCTCCATCATTGAGGCTGGTAAACCTTGTCATTCGCCTTCACCCCCAAGCCCCTCCCCTTACCTAGTAACAAGATAGGAAAAGGCTATACTTACTATACTTACTATATTCCGGACCGTCTGCGGTTGCATCGCAACTACTTTTCGTACACACCCCCAGTAGCGGGTCCCATTCTCCCAAAGCGCAAAGCATAAAGTGCGTATTTTGGAGTTTCAGCCAATGCATCGTAGAATTCCCCGCTGAAAATGAACGAATTGTACACCAGGGACGTCCATGATCAGCTTGTTTTGCTTCGCCTTAATCTCTTAAGATGGTCGATCGATCCACCTTTTGTTCGCTGGTTCCTGAATAATCTTGATGCTAGCAACAAGTCCCCCATACCTGCCCTGCTTCTGGTCAACCTCTCAATGCCTTATACTTCTTGATATACCCAGCCCAACCCCCTCTTCGGTATAATCTTCAGGATTATCTTTTCTGATCACATCCCACCACATTCGTTTTATCGCATTACAACCAACGTCTTAATTTCTTAATCATGTTACTCAAAAATACCATCACGGCATTGCTGGCCGCTGGACTTGCGACAACTCTTCCCACAAACGAGCCGTTATCTAAGAGATCAGCTGCATTTGCATTTGGAGATACGAAAGTGCGTGGTCTGAACATTGGAGGCTGGCTCGTCCTCGAACCATGGATTACTCCCAGTATATTCCAAAATGTCGATCAGTCATTGGGCATAGTTGACGAGCTTACCCTCACCGAAAAGCTGGGATCGGAAGCAGCTTTAAATATTCTAAGACCTCATGTATGTCTGACCCTACCTGGAACCCCTTGGAATAATACACTGACTTTTTTTGTAGTGGGACACATGGTGTACATTTTCAGACTTCAAAAAGATAGCTGATGCTGGTTTCAACACTGTGCGCATACCAATCGGATATTGGGCATTTTCACTCGATGCTGGCGAGCCTTATACACAAGGAGCAGCACCATATCTAGATGCCGCCATCGATTGGGCACGAGGGACCGGACTGAAGATCTGGATAGATCTACACGGTGCCCCCAAGTCACAAAATGGCTTCGACAATAGCGGACATAAAGTCACGCCAGGTTGGCAACAGGGTGATTCGGTTGCACAGACCTTAGCAGTGTTGCAGACCATTACCGCAAAGTACGCCAAAGCAGAATATCAAGATGTTGTAGTCGCTATCGAGCTTCTGAACGAACCTCTTGGCCCGGTTCTGAACATGGATACACTCAAACAATTTTATCGTGACGGGTTTGGACAAGTCCGGGCTGTCAGCGACACGCCTGTTGTCATTCATGATGCCTTTGTGGCTCCATCCAGCTTTAACGG
>Ga0247734_1001555_pt1 | contig 17226 bp, 8 predicted proteins | sample UWRJL103311B2_FD_180933 | JGI IMG/M metagenome (GOLD analysis project Ga0247734, IMG submission 180933) | Plant litter microbial communities from Arlington Agricultural Research Station in Wisconsin, United States - UWRJ-L103-311B-2 | ecosystem: Environmental > Terrestrial > Plant litter >... | reverse complement strand
TTCTTTTTCCGCGATCACTGCGGCAATCTGATCATCGTTTTGTTTTAAATTTTCCGATATCTTTCCCCATTCACTATGTGTGCCAAAAGCGCTATCAAGCACTTCAATTAGCCGCGGAAAATCATGCAGATCATTCTTTATAATTGCAGACAGAAGCGCTATGGTGTCCGCGTTATCGGTAAGAAAAAGCGAGCTAATCGCGTTCATTCTTTCTACATATTGAAATGGAAGAAATAATTTCACAGATAGTGCTATGATCACCTCCTGTTTTTGGGTGAGGCCATCCAAATATGGGTTCAGATCATTTCCCGGATCACGCTTCAAAAACTCATTCAAAACCACGCTTCCCATATACCTCACTTTGCCAAAATCACTACACAGACAACGTACAACGAATTTCTTAACTAAGTCTGTGTCTTTACCATAGTGCAGCTCGAAGGCATTGGGAAAAATATTCAGGTCAAAAATCACTTCGGTTTCCTGGATAAACCAAATTAAAAACTGCCAGAAGATACCAGAACTGAAATCCTGTTGTGCGAGCGTAAAATCGACCCCATTGAGACTGTTGGGACTTTTCTCGTAGTAGCTGCTTCGGTGCACAGGGTTTTGTAAAATTGTGGTCAAATAGCTAAAGACCAGATTTGAATGTACCGCTATTATATACAATGAACCTACCACCGCATCAAGCATTTCCACACGGTTATCCTGAGCTAGGGCATCAAGACCCATCGAGCAAACCTTATAAAGTTTATTTTCGGAAGTTTGACTAGCTAAATAGGATGCATACAACCTTGGCATCTGGTAATGAGCCTCCAGGCTATCTTTCGGGTTGAGACCGATGCTATCAATGATTTCCAATAAAAAGGTCTCACTGCAATCTGCGGCGGCAATAAGCGAATTAATCACCAGCGGTTTTAGTTCTGCAACTGCAAGGCCTTCCTTGTAAATAAAGAAATATTGCTTGGCTGAGACGCCCGCCAGACTGAAAAGAACACATCGTAATATCTCAAAGTGGCAGTTCTTATAATCCTCAATGGAAAAACGGGCAAAATCAGCTGCTACATCAGGATAAACAACCGATTGACTTCTGAGCGCATCCCACCAGAATTTAGATTCATCAACAACATAATTTTTGACCAGCTGAGATCTTTGGTGATTTGTCAACGCCAAGCCAAAAAAATTAAAAACCAAACCAGCAACGAATATCGATTTCACCTCACTATCAGGCAATTCACTTAGAAAAATTTCAGGATCAGATAACTTTTTTAAGCGCAAATCGGATATAATAAAAGGTATTAAATCCTTTTGTACAAAGTTACGTGTTGCCGGGGTATTAAAGTATTCGCAGATTTTATCTATGAAACCGAATACGGATGCCCAGTCCACAGACCAATCTGTTGCTAAGTCAGCCTCGAATCGCTGTTTTATCTCTTCCAAAAGTTCCCGTGTCGGTAAAATACGTCCATACTGAACCCCCGACATTACCAAACTTCCATCCAGCTGACCATGCAGGCTAGTTGGGAATTCGTTTAGTGGCACTAAAAGTCTTTTTTGCTGAAATAAAATATTTGCAATTTGAATAACCTCATTCATTCATTTAAATCACTGTAGTTGAAAAGTGAATATAATCAAGTTTTATTCGACTTCCTTGTATTGCCTCCACTCAGGTTCTGTATTTTTGGACAGATTGCAGGTGGTTATGATATTCCCACTTTTCCCTTCCATGATACACTAGTACCGGTATAATAAGTGAAAGCTGCTTTGGGTTCTATTAGTAAATGGACAAAGAATAGCGCTAAGCATTTAGGATCTCACCGGACTTATCTCGCCTGTATTCAAATCTCAGCACTATCTTTGAATATTTCATTGAGATTCTTCCAGTATAATTGTGAAGATAGGGCGACAAAAAATGTTTACCCAAAGTTAATATTTAATAAAAAGATTATTCGGGCTTTCTAGCAGGGGTGACGGTACTTTATGTACAATCTTTTAATCTAACCCACTTTTATGAAATGAGGCAATCCATGATTGAGATAAGCTATTAATATAGTTTATTCCCACATCAGTTCCATTAAAAAAGAATTAAGCTTTTTTAGGTGTAAACTTTGCAAAACCTCCTTTTATATATTCACGCATTGCTTGCGACACAGATTTCACCTCGCCTTTTTGAGAAAGTGAATTGTATGAGATATAAATATCTCTCTTGTCTTCACCTGGTACTGATGGATCTTTTGATCCTTCGCGAAAATTATTTTCAATAGCCATAACATTTATTTTAAAATTTTAAATATTTTTCTGAGAAACCCGTGTTGTTCTGCATGTCAAAATAATGTTTCCTTTTTATCCAAATGAATCCATCACCCTTCGTAACAAGTGCTACATCTACTGGTCCACCTACACTTTCATCACTAGAATCCGACGAGGTAAATTTCCGTTTAATAGATGTAATGTTAACCAGTGATTCTGCCAACTCCGCCATATCTTCCTTACCCATATGCGCTAATATATCTAAAAGAGGGCCTGTGATTGCGGAAAACTGAAAATCATTCAACCTTTGGATGAGTTCTTGTCCAATATTATTAATAAAATTGGTTACAGCCTGTTCTTGAGCCGGGTCTGCTAAGAGTGGAGCGATACCAATTGCTACATCATTAAAGGAATTTTCTATTGATGTTTGCATTGTTTGGATGTACTTGGGGTCAACCCCTGTAAGAACTGTTTCTGTAACATCTGCTTGGGCATACGGAATGATAGTAGAATTAAGTTTCCCCGGTATAATCTTAGTATCGCTCATTTGACGAATACGGGGTATATCACATATTGGGGAACCAACAAGCACTTGGCAGGTCGATGGGTACATTTCATCATCGCCAAATCCAAAAAACACCAATCCACTTAACACTTCAAAAATCCATTCGACATTTACCATTTGATAAAACAAGTCGGTAAGAGCATTTATAATTGCTGGTTTTAGTAAGTATGTTGGGTGCACTTCTATTATTTTACCTTCAATATAATTAAAAATGGCTGTCAGTTGTGGTTGATGAAATACTACGAACTCATCCTGGCTTTTCTGTATATAATCGCTTTTTTCTAATCCGTCTATTATAGTTCTTTGCTCTATGATCGACTCAATAACAAATTGATCGTATTGAGCCTCAATTACAGCTGCATCTAACCCTTGCGAATCAAACTGACCAATTTTTGTTAGTACCTGATTGATAAGTGGGTGGTAAGTCTTTCCGCAAAACCCATAAAAGTTATCTCTTTTAACTTCAGCACTTACGGCGGGCACTAATGACGTAAGAAAAATTAGAAAATCATTTTTGTATTCTTCAATTGTACTAAATGAAGCATCCTTTAACCTCTGGCGGTAAATTTTAATTGCAGATTCAAGAGGAATGCCTAAGAAGTCAGCAGAACTGTAAATGGCTATGCCGACCGGATGTACCTTTGAAAGTGTGAAAATCTTATTGCTACGGTTATAAACCTTTTTACCATTGTTACCTGTTACCGTAACTGCACTATCGGCAGCGATAGCAAAAGCTCGAGAATTCAGTACACCTACAATTGCAGTCATATTTTAGATTTATAATATTGTAAATATAAGGAAATAAACTACATACTATACCGACCTCAATTGTTCAGGTCTTAGTTAGATAACTCCGTGATCAATATTTTTTTGAGTGCTTGTGAAGCCTAATCAAAACAAAAAAGCTACTTAAAGACAGCCGCACCACCATGTCAATCTATCTAGGCAAAAATTTTATAAGACTGAGTTAAATTAAACGATAGAACGAAAAATACAAAGGGTGTGATCGAGCATTTTTTCTAGTGAAATGTGAGCTTTATAAAAATCGCAGCGTCATTATTTGAATATTGTCAAAATATAGGGTTGACAATATCTTTTTTTAGAAAATGAACTCACATGAGCTCATCACTCAGAAATATAAAGATGCTTAAAACTGTATATATACCTTTGGAAAACTCATGGTCGCTTATGTACAATCTTCTAATTTAACTCTATAAATTATTGATATGTGTGTATCCTAAACACGTCAGTCGCTATGGTCACGGATTCAAATACTATGTTTGGGATAAGGATCCGTAAAAATTGCGGATAATGAAATATTAGTTCATTCTAAAGTTTTGTATAATTGTACTTAGAATATACTTAAATGGACCCTTATTATAACGATTTTTGTGCAAGTATTGACTCAATCGTTAATATCTAGTGAGATGCAGGCTTTAACCACTTAATGTTGATTCCCCATTCCACTCTTAATTATTATAAATGGAAGAAGCTTAATAATTAATCCTATTTAATGCTTGTGCCTGAGCAACGTAGCTGATCTTGATCCCATCAATCCTCCGGCTAGTGGCTCTAATTTCTTAGAAACGTAATGTACTACGGCGCGTACTCTGGCGAATTCAGCGGTGATGGCTGCGGCAGATTGGATCTTAGCTGTTGCTCTGTCCTGAAAGTCTTTCAGGATGTTTAAACGCTCTTCAAGGATTAATTTTATGCTGTAAATGACCAGCTGGCGAAGTACTATCAATCGTGTGTTGATCCTGACATTATCTATAGGCTCTCGAGCTTGGTTGGTGGTTAAAGCCTGCAGGAAGCATATCATCGGCGTTATAAAGTACGCTTCACCAGTATTTGGCTCAACCAGTGCGGCTTGCAAAACGTTTCTTGTCTGTATGTCAAGTTCATCGTGCCATTTTCGGGTAGAGTGGTGATCCATTATATCTGCTTTGCTTCTTATGGACAAAGGCTTATTTTAGCCAAAACTTTACTGTATAAAACAGCAAAGAAAACAACGTAGAACACGCTCGAAATATTTATACCGCTCTAATGGGCGTATAAAACCCTCTTTACTTACCTTTTAAGATAATAAGCATGTTACAAATAGATTAACACTTTACAGATTCATTTATATATTTCAGCCTGTCGTAAAGAGCCAAAGTTATTTTGTTTTAAAATTAAACTGACCTTTGTATCCAACCTGAAGCTGTACAAAATTACGCTCATTATGGAAGGTTGTTATCAAAGTTTTAAATCTAATAAATATCTTATCATCGCTCCTGGCAATTGGAAAATAGAAGAGTTCAAACTCCGGAGAATGATACCAACTCCATTTTTTATTTTCAAAGTCAGGACGATTCCACAGTTCCTGAAATGAGGTTTTCCACCCGGACGAGAGTCCAAAATTGCGATAAAGAATTGTCCTGTATTTTATTTCAGCTCCTAAACTAAGCATGTTAACTCTAAGTGATTCATATTCAAGAGCGTCGCTTGCATTTGCTCTGGTAAGCGCTTTGCCACGCGCATTGGCCCAGTCAAACTGGCTGAATGTATTTATTTCGAAATTGTTATTGAATTTGGTAATCCACCTGAATAAATTTAGCTTAATTCCTAAATTTAAAAAGCTTCGTTGATTCAAAAGACTTCTGTTGATATTTATCTGCCCGTTATCAAGTGTATCGGCGTTCACTGTGTTGTAGCCAGTGTCAAACCTTGAGAACTTCATATACGGTTCAAGATAATTCAGGAAATATGAATATTTATTCACGTTGTTTTTGGTGTTTAAAAAAATATGAGCCGACGCTTCTGTTTGAACAAGGCCATTGCCTTTTTCTGCCTTGGTGAGCGCAAGAAAATCTGAGTAAATATTTAAGTTGATATACGATCTGAGTGAAGTGCGTGTTGTCAGTTTTTTCTCTCTTTTTTCTGGCTCGGGTGTCAATATAATAGACTCATTATCACCCGGAGGATAGTTACGTGCCAGATTCGGATCATACCAAATAACATCGCCAAATTTAATGTAGTCATTTCCGTATCGACCTTGTGCCATACCCACGGAGTATAGTTTCGTTTGGGCGATCCTGGAATCGTAGATTAGATGCCGGATTGAAATAGGTATCCGTTTTTTGTGAATGGTTGTATTACCCTTTGATACATCAATAATTGCATTTTTACGGGAGACCAAATTTGAAAAGATCTCAGATACTTCTTTCAGGTACTCATTCTTGTTTGTGTCCAACTTATAGATATCAGCATAAACCTTTATATCACTGACAACTCCATTGAAAATGCTTAATTCCACCTTTTGAACCCTTACCTGTAAATCAGCAAGAATATGCTCATAATAATCAGATTTAGGATTTTGACCTTGATCAACAGTTTGTAAATATTTGCCTGTGCTCGTTTCGTCCTCAACGGAAGTGATTTTTTTTTCGTAGCCACTTTGCAATGTTTCTGTTTTTTGACCTGACGACTGCGCTGTCGGATTTGATATTGATGTATTGACCCTTTTTTCCCTTATAGTATAAAGTGTAGGTTTAAGAGATTGAAGTTTGATTGTCCCAACAGATTCGGAAGTGTCCGGATCCGAATTAATCCTCCTTAACACCTCGTCGAGCAACTCATTACTATCCCTCACACTGATTCTTAAAGAATAATTTAGCGGATCTACTTTTACTTTCGTAGCATCTAACTGATCAACGGCAAGGGTGATAATGAGCTCCTCCTTATCATCAAAAAGATCATCCAGTTTAATTCTTAGATTTATTTTTTTACCTGAGGCTCCTATATCACTCTTTTGTATTGTGTATTGTTTTGTATCAATTGTATAGTCATACTTTTCACTTGCACTTCCGTCCAACTTTAAAATAACATCGAATTTATCTAAACCGTCAGGCCAATTACCTGAAAACTCTATTGGAAGTCCGATTTTTTCTTCATCTATTTCCCTGGTCGTAATTTCACTTTTTGTAAACTTTACGGTGATCTGAGCCAATAAGCTGGCGTGATTGCATAAAAGCAGGCCGAGGACAATTGTTAATTGATAGATCTTTTTCATTTTATAGAGGATTTGTTTGTGAGCTAATATTGGAAATTAATTTGAAGCCTAACAAGAAATGATTTATCTAATTCCTTTCTTGTTAGTGATGGATTGCAGATTTCACACATACGTCATTATCTCACGATAACAACTTTTTGTACCTCCACTGACCCGTCAGCTTTTTTTATCTGAACACTATAAGATCCAGATGTAAGCTTACTGAGGTCGAGGCCATCTTTCGATAGTGAATTTGTTTTCAATACAACGTTGCCAAGATTATTAATTAAGCTAACCGATTCTATTTCAGCCAACTTTGAGGTAGAAATAAATAATCTATCCGCTGTCGGATTAGGATATATTTCTGTATTCGTTTGCTGGAAATCAAGACTTCTGATGCCGCTGTAAGCAAAAGTCGCATCTTTGTCCATCATTTTCAGGCGGTAGAGATTTTGACCAAGAGATGGGTTTGCATCTTCAAACGAGTAGTGGCTGGTTTGAGAACTTTCACCAGCGGCCTGGACCGTCCCCAATGATTTCCAGGATTTTCCATCATTACTGCGTTCCACTTGAAAATATTCCGTGTTAACCTCTTTGACTGACGACCAAACCAGATAAGCTTGTTGCTCTTTCTTACGGGCTTCAAAACTTATAAGTGTAACTGGTAGCGGTGTACCCGAAGCATTACCTCCCGCGCCGCCGCCGGAAAAAGAGCTTACCAGAAATTCTGCATACTTATGTTTTCCCTGCATGCCTGAAACCCATCTGGAAGTACTTGGTTCCGAGCCATGATTTATGATTTGCACCTGAGCAGAAGTCATCTCATACAAAGGCCTGAATGGATATGTGCTATTATCTTTATAAAAAAACATCTTGGACTCGTCAGTCAGTTTGTATTTCATTACGTTGCTCAACAAGGCATTAAGAGCTGTAAAATCTTCCGTTTTGTAATACATCCTTACTTTTATAGGCTTGTTAGGTTGTACGTTGGCACTTACAAACCAACGTCTTGAAAGAAAAGCTGCACCATTTGGGTTAGTCACAAAGCCCTCGCCATTTGTGTAGAATTCAGATTCACCTGCCAGAACCGAAACCTGATCAATTACTACGCCACTTTCTGAATGGTCAATAGTCAGCAGAAGCTTATTATCATAACAGTCGCAGTAGTGTGTCAAATTACCATCCTGGATCGCTTGTGAACCGCTGTAATAAGAGCCTTCTTCCGGTATTTCCATCTCTGATATATTATCAGGACAAAGTTTGGCTGTAAAATTAACCTTACCCCAGTCACCCATATAGTCTGTGCGGCAAACGCTCCGAACCCAAAGGGAATAACTTGTTCCCGGGTATAGGTCTGTAATATTCGCCGTAATGTTGCCTGGCTCTGTATGCTGTATTGTCTTTATTTGCCAATTTGGTTCACTTCCGCCATAACTAAATCCATACTCATATTGGATAACCGGATAGCCGCTGGTAACAGCAGGCCAAGAAATTGTGGCAGAAGTCCGGTCAATGTTTGAAGCAACAATTTCTGTTGGCGTTGCACAGCTAACCTGCTTTTTGAAAATATAAACAGCGCCTGAATTTGTTAATGGATTTAGTTCGAGTGCGTCTTTGTCTTGGTAGGGAGTTGCAATAAAGGCGTGATCACCACTTATTGAAACGGTGTAGCCATAATTGTCATAAAGGTTAGCCTGGCTGAACACAGGCGTCATCTTTCTTATTAGCCCCCAGTTATTCTCTCCACCTTTGTTTATACCATATAAATAGGCGGCGCCGACTTGTTGTTTGGTCCCTTCGTAAGTAGACAAAGTTTGGTTTGGAGCAGAAACAACCGCATTTTCACCATGAATAGCAACAGACGATCCGTATCCGTCTGCGTAACTATAATCACTCTGAATCCTCTTGATTTGGCCCCAATTATCTTCACCTCCGTAATTTTTTTGATATAAAAACACAAAACCAAGTCCGATAAGGTATGCTTTCTTAACCGCTCCAATAATCAAATTCTCCCCATCTATAGCGAGGGAGCTTCCAAAGCCAGCCGCGCCGCTTACGTAATCTGAAAAGATCTTAATTTCTCCCCAGGACTCCCCTGCTCCATTACCTTTTTTAAATAGATAAGCCGATCCCATATCTGGTATACCTTGCCGTGCTTTTTCATTTGCCCCAACTAATGCGTAGTCTCCACTAATCGACACAGCATTTCCAAAGCGTGCCCCCACAATCCGGTCACTGGCAACAAGTTTTTTTATTTGTCCCCAGTTCTCTTCTCCTCCCTGATCTTTCATAAACAAATAGGCAGAACCGGCCTGAGCCAAAACATTCATCCCCTGCGCATCATGAGATTCGTCTTTGGCTCCAACAATGACAAAGTCTCCATCTATGCAGACCGAGAATCCGAACAGGTCGCCCGCCGCTCTGTCATTTGCGAAGATTTTCTTTATCTGTCCCCAGTTGTTTTCTCCTCCTTTATTTCTGCCAAATACATAAGCCGCGCCGGACTTAACATCCGATGCTTTGTTTACACCATCCTCGTTAGGAGCGCCAACTACAAGATAATCACCTTTAAGCGATACTGACCAGCCAAAATTATCCTCCGGTAATGCATCCGTAGCCATTAATTTCTTTATTTGCATCCATGACGTACCATCATAGTGTAAAATGTATACCGCACCTGTATTATATATAGTACCCTTATCATCAGGAGATTCATCTTCATTGGGTGCACCTACCGCGGCATAATCACCACTGACAGAAATTGACCATCCATAGTTATCGTCTTCGGGGATTCCACTTGACACCGTTTTCTGAGTTTGACCCCACTTGTCACTGCCGCCCTGATCCTTATTATAAAAATAGGTTGCCCCAGCAACATAAACTGGATTACTCTCTAAAAGATCTCTCTCGTGCCTATAGGCACCCGATAAAATATTGTTACCACTAATAGCAACCGAGGAACCAAAAAGATCATTAATATTTCTTGAAGTTGCCACTATTTTTTTAAGTAAACCCCAGTTTTCGCCACCTCCCTGATCTTTTTTGAAAATGTAGGCAGATCCCGATTCAGCCTTCGTGTTTGTTTCAAGTGCATCCTGATCCTCTCCGTCGGCTCCTACAACAATATAATCACCGCTTATCGCAACTGAGTGCCCAAAACTATCGTTCTCACTACGTACCGGTGCTGTTATTTTTTTGGTCTGACTCCAGTTACCCGTAGATGCATTTCTTTTAAACAGATAAGCCGAACCAGCACCTGAGAGGTAATTCGCGCCCGATGCGTCCGTGTCCTGTGCGTATGCGCCAATTACAGTATACTCGCCGCTAATGGCTACTGAAACGCCGAAGTTGTCAGAATTGGTTTGCACATTCGGTATTACACGCTGAACATATCCCCAATTATTGGATCCTCCCTGATCCTTTGCAAAAAAATAAACAGCTCCCGAACCGGAATTCAGTTGCGAGTCATAAGCCCCAACAGCCATATAACCACCGCTTATCGCTACTGATAATCCAAACTGCGCACCGGCATACCTGGTGGGTGCTGTAATTTTTTTTACGAGTCCCCAGTTTTCGTTTCCACCCTGATTTTTGCTATACAAGTATACTGACCCTGAGTTATCTAACGAAGCTGCTTCCGCAGCATTATGGTTTTCAAACCGCACGCCAACAGCAATAATATCTCCATCAATTTTCACTTCATAACCAAAAAGGTCCGATACGTCCCTGACCGGGGCTGTAATCTTTTTTACCAGGCCCCAATTATTACTGCCGCCCTGATCCTTTTTAAAGATATAGGCGGCTCCGGCAGATTCCACTGTATTCGCACCCGCAGCATCCCTGCTTTCTTTTATGGCTCCAACAATCACGTAATCACCGCTTATTGCAACAGAGTGCCCAAATCTTCCTTCGATCAAGCGATCCGACGAGATAAGTTTTTTCACCTCTGTCCAAGTGCCCGCATTTTTATATAAAACATAAGCAGCTCCAGCTACCTGAATTTTATTTATACCTCGTTCATCTCCATCATGCTGGTACGCTCCTATAACTGCATAGTCCCCGGAAACTGATACGGACCAACCATATACGTCATCTTCCCGGCCTGCTGAAGACTGGACATTACGGTCTGTTGCTGCCTGCTTCATGATCTCATCCCAATTTTGAGCATGAACCTTTACGCAAACTAAAAGGCAGAGTAAACTTAAAAAGGCAATCTTTTTTGTTCGTTGTAAAAGTTTTAACATTTTAAGTTTCAGTTAGAGGAGTTATATAAATTGGTTTGTGCTAATGGAGAAGCAAAAAAAGAGTGAGAAATGAATAATGCCTAAAACTGCATTTTATCATAGTTAAGGAGGTTGAGAGAATAAAGGAAAAAGACATATCAGGGATGTCATTTTGCTATAACCACAAAGCTAAATCAACAATAGTGTCACGGCAATAGCCCTTTCAGGCTATATGAATTTCTGGAGCGTAACTTTCAGGGGAGAAAAATAAAAGTAAACTTTCAAGCTTAATTTTAAAGAACATATTTGAATTGAGAAGGGGTTGCAAGCCACTTGTATAAATTTTTTATCGTATTTCTTTTAGAATCGCCGATGCCCGGCTGCTGTTAACCAATAAATGGAACAGATTACAAGCGGGCTCCGAACGGATAAATTTTAAGGCTCTGGAATCCTGGTCTATTTGTTTTAGCTGCGAAGCTTATACCGGTTTACGGCTTCAACTTTATTCTGCACATGCAGTTTTTTGTAAATATTTTTGAGATGATTCTTAACCGTATTTAAGCTGATAGAAAGTGTATCCGAAATTTCTTTATACAGCAGTCCTTTACTTAACAAAACAAGAACTTCCTGTTCCCTATTGCTTAACAAATTCAGATCTGCCTCAGGCTTTTGATGCATCAGGTTTATAACCTTTCTTGCTATGTAAGGACTCATAGGCGCGCCGCCGTTGTATAGTTCTACAATCGCATTTTGAATATCAGCTGAACTGGCATCTTTAACAATATACCCAAGGGCTCCGGCCCTTAACGCGTTGAATACGTTTTCGCTATCCTGATAAGAAGTACACATCAAAAATTGTGTATGTAAAATGCTGTTTTTTAATGCTTTGATCAATTGAATACCTGACATTTCTTTCAGCATGATATCAACGATGGCAATATCCGGTGGATTTTGAAGCAGATCATCGAAAGCCAGTTCAGCAGACGCGTAGACTCCCATAACCTTAAAACGTGAATCACTTTCAAGCATCTTTACAAGTGACAGCCTGTAATAATCATGATCTTCTATTATGGATACTAAAATCATGTATAGCTAATAAACGGTTGTCTAATATTTTTTCTCTTCCAAAATACATATATTCCGCGACTCAACCTCATCTGTCATGAACAAAGTGTTTTTGCCATTAATAATTATATTTTTTTTCCTTCACATAAGACTGTTTGCACAAACAAATAATATTACAGTCTCACCAGTTGAGGAGATACCTACAAAAATAATTTTCGATTTGTTTCTGGACAGGCAAAACTTTTTGTGGCTCGCCACTGAAACTGGTGTCTACCGATATGATGGAATAAACTTTACTTTGTTTTCTTCACCGGAACAGAGTTCGTTGAGTGCCTCCGGATTAATACAGGATGATGAAGGTAAAATATGGTTTCACAATTTCAATGGGCAGATTCTCTATATTGACCATGAAAAAACACATCTGCTCAAATCGTACGATTCCCAATCCGAATCGACATTTCCAAGGATTGTTATCCATAAAGGTAATCTGATTGCAACCTCTGACAGGGGTTTGTTTATTTGTAATACCAGCACACTTAGGAGCCGATACGAAAGCTTAGTTGATTTACGAAGCTCAGCGACAACATCTCTGGCCGTTATTTGCGATAAGATCGTTGCCAATGGTTATGGCAAATGGTTTACTTATCAACCGGGACAAAAGTTAAAACCGGCCAATGCGGATCGAAGATTAATCCCTTTGCAGCAAGAAGCGATCTCTTTGCACACAAATGCCATAAGAGATACTGTTTTTATGTTTTCTAATCCTTCCGGGATGCTGAATGAAATTGGTATCCGTAATGACTCCATTGTGCTTTTTCGCAAACGAACCTTTAAAGATTTCATAAATACCGTGTCGATAACTGACCAAAAAATATGGATCAATACGGTAAAAATGAGCATGCAACCTGGAAGAAAGTTGAGGTTGCGTGGATATAATATCAGTGATGTAGTTACTGACCAGGAAGGTAACACTTGGTTCTCAAGCTTAGATAAAGGTTTACTGGTAGACTTTAAGCGGTTATCCAGACAAAACATAAAGCTTCCGGATGACGGTAATGGGGACTATGTCAGGACTATGATCCGGCATGGTAAGCTGTTATTACTAGGAACCGATAAAGGTAAATTATACTTATATGATTATGCCGAAAAACGTTTTTTAAAAAATGTGAATTTACCTGGAAATTTTAATTCCATTAACAAAATTGCTGCTGCTGGAAATAATGAATTTTTAATAGGTACGGCAATTAATACGTATAAATTTAATTTAGACACAGGATATCTGGAACTAATGCCGGCAATTCGGATATTAAAGCAAACCGACCATACAAATGAATTACTATTTACAACAACGGCTGGCGGCCTGATTATCACTCTAAAAATAAAATCAGAAAAACTTAAACAAGAAGTTATAACTCGATTCAAAGGTATTGTTACTTACAACCCTGCAACAAACTCATTCATTTATCCTAAAAGATGTTCTGCAATTTCCTTTTATCCAAAGGGGATTTCCCTTTTTGTTGGTTTTAAAAATGGATTACATAAAATAGACAATAAAGGTTTAGCTCCGGTAATGTTCAATGGTAAGCAGGTATACACCATGTTTCTGGCTCATCACAAGGGTAAAATGTATATCGGCACAATAAATAATGGCATACTTGTGTATGATAATGGTAGTATTCAGAAATTTTCCATTAAAAACGGCTTGTTATCTGAAAATATTGTTAATATAAAACAGACCGGAAACAAGCTTTGGATTTTAAGTCCTGGTGCGGTACAAATGTTTGATATGGATAAATCCGAATTTCATTCAGGCAGTGGTTTGACTACCTTAGAAAGCATCATGACAAATGATCTGCTTCAAATTGAAAATAATGTTTATCTGGCAACACAGACCGGACTTTTTATAATCCCGTTGTTCCAAAATAAGTCCATGGTAAAACTGGCCAATCCAATTCTTTCAGTGCTGGTCAACAACAAAATTTCGAATACGTTAAATCATTTTCAACACGACCAGAATAACCTGCATTTCAAAATAGGTGTACCGCTGTATTTCAATGCCAAACAGACTTATATCAGGTATAGCTTGAAAACAGAGAATGATTCAAGCTGGAATATGACCGGGCCAGGCGAAAGAAGCGTAACCTTCGCTTCTCTCATGCCAGGAAAATATACATTTAATGCAATAGCCATTAATCCCGAACTGGGCAAGGTTTCCAAGCGGGTGATTTACAAATTTGAGATCCTGCATTCGTGGTGGCAAAACGAATATTTCCAAAATTCGATCATTTTGTTATTCCTTCTTTTTATCATTTACATTTTAGTAAGTTATCATCTTAATAACAGGAATTTTAAAGTAATACTTTACAGGCAGGAACAATCGATCAGGCAGGAGCGACAACGAATAAGCAGTGAAATCCACGATGACATCGGTGCTGGTATATTTGCAATAAAATTATTTGCAGATGTGTCAACCAAAAACAATACAAAAGGGGATGATATCGTGCAGATTGGATTAATGATCAATGAGATGTCACAGAAGATCCGCGAGATTATATGGAGTACAAACGTTGAAAACGATAATCTGGAAGACCTTATCTGGTATCTAAAAGATCAAACTGCTAAATTATTTGAACATTCCACCATCCACTTCACGTGGTCGGTTCCGGAATATATCCCTCAGATATCTGTAATTGGTGAAGATCGAAAAAATATACACTTACTAGTTAAGGAGTTTATCCATAATGCGATAAAGCATTCTTGCGCCTCAGAAATATCTCTTAAAATACAAATATTCAATAAATTCATTCATATTGAAATAGCAGATAATGGAGTAGGATTTAATACGCGCCTCATAAGACAAGATGCAATGGGTTTGAAAAATGCCCAACTCCGAATAAAAAAACTTCATGGAAAATACGAGGTTTTATTCAATTCCGGCACCAGCATACATGTTCAAATTCCAATGATTTATTTTATTAACCCATTGGGTGAAAGTATGTGATTTGAAATGGCGATTCAAAGTAACAAAGCTTTTATATTTTAGCTTTTTTAATTTTGACCCACCCTTCAATCTCAATTCCCTCATGTCGTAAATAATTGTAAAGCGTAGTCTTGCTTCCAATATGTAGTTGCTCGCAAATCTGATTGGTTGTATATTTCTTGCTTAGGTATAAAGTTGCTGCGAGGCTGGCCAACTCCTTTGACTTTTTAGTCAGCCCCTTTGGCCTGCCTCCTACCCTGCCCCGCGCCCGGGCAGCTTCCATTCCTGCCAAAGTCCGTTCCATTAAAATCTCCCTTTCGTTTTCTGCAAAGACTGAGCTGAGCATATACCAGAGCCGGCCCATTTTGGTAGAAGTATCAATGCCTTCGGAAATACTGCGGAAGTCTACCCCCATTTCTTTCCATTCCACCATAAGCTTGATCAGCTCATAAGTAGTCCGTCCCAGTCTGTCTATTCTCCAGACAACGATGACATCTCCCTTCCGAAGTTCCGAAATCATCCTTATATATTCCGGTCTTTGCAACGAAGCACCCGAAATCTTTTCATGATAAATTTTCTCACAACCTGCTTTCTTAAGAGCATCAAACTGCAGATCCTGGTTCTGCTCGGTCTTCGAGACCCTTATGTATCCAATCACCATGTAAATAGTACATTTTAACCCGTGGTCTTGCAATATACGGTAATTTGTTTTGGTGTACCACTAATATGTAATTTCAAAGTAGCAAAAACGGGTATTATAATAACTAAAAGGGAAGAAAAAGAGGGTGTACTGAGAGTACAGAAAAACCACCGATTGATTTATCAGGATATAGTAATAGACTGAATCTATAATTAGGTGTTTGCATCATCAAATGTACACCAGTTGGTGAAAGAGCACAAGAACTAAAGAATTAAGAATAGCTTCAACCCTAAGGTTCAAACGCCAACCGATTTTCTGGTGAACGTAAGTAGATGTCTAATTTTGCACCTGTCAAATATGGAGACTTATTAACTTTAGCACGCGAACTAACCTTTTAAATGTTATGCTTACAGAAGTGGTATGAAGAGTATCATCATAACACTCGTTAATTAAGTAAGAAAAAAACATAAATAGACCTAATAACACCTATGCCACCAGTTTCCAAGTATGCATAGCGATTATAAATATCTAATCACAATAATTTATTAACATAACTTCCTTGAAATGAATAACTTTACGAATGCAAAAAATTCATGAATTAAAAGAGCTGGTAGGGTCAAACAAGGAATGTTACAGAGAATACTTGCTTTTAACAGAGGCCAATCATTTCAATGTAGTCAGTAAGTCAGAGATTTGTGAGCATACCAGGCCGCTACACCGTAACGATTTTTATAAAATTTCATTGGTTAAAGGCAAAGGCCTTTTGCAGGCAGGTGATGATTACATTGAAATTGATGGTCATGCCCTGATCTTCTTTAATCCCACAGTTCCCTATTTCTGGCACTATCTTTCAGAAGAAATACCTTCTTTCGGCTGTTATTTCGACAACCATTTCCAGACGAAATTGCTAAACACAAATTACTTCCAGCAATCGCCGCTTTTTAATTCCCTGATGAGTCCGGTTTGTGTGCCCGATGATGGGCAGGCAAAAGAAATACGGTCTATTTTTGAAAGTATGTGCCAGGAGATTAAAAGCGATTACCATCATAAATACGACACATTGGCGACTTATCTTCAATTGCTGATCCAGAAAGGATTTCAACTTTACCATGCAAACGAAAGAACATCTGCCAATAAATCTGCCGCTACCCGTATCGTTTCCGGTTTTCTGAACTTGCTGGAAAGACAATTTCCTCTTGATGCTATTGAAAATACATTACTGCTAAAGACACCCAAAGATTTTGCCCGGGAGCTTGCTGTGCATGTCAACCATCTGAACCATTCAGTAAAAGAACTTACCGGAAAGCAGACTTCCGGGATTATTTCAAGCCGGATGATCACAGAAGCAAAAGCATTATTGAAACATAGCCACGCAGACGTTGCCGAAATAGCTTATATGCTCGGTTTTGAACATCCATCCAACTTCATTACTTTTTTCAAAAGACACCAGAAGGAGACACCCCGGATTTTTCG